>Ga0105092_10000005_pt1 | contig 104586 bp, 83 predicted proteins | sample PPLLak2March2015_FD_87021 | JGI IMG/M metagenome (GOLD analysis project Ga0105092, IMG submission 87021) | Freshwater sediment microbial communities from Prairie Pothole Lake near Jamestown, North Dakota, USA - PPLs Lake P7 Core (1) Depth... | ecosystem: Environmental > Aquatic > Freshwater >... | reverse complement strand
TGCTGCCATAGGCAGGATAAATTATCTGTGCTGCAATTTCATTTTATAATCACAGACAAGTCCTTCTAACTCGCTGCTGCCATAGGCAGGATAAATTATCTGTGCTGCAATTTCATTTTATAATCACAGACAAGAGTGTCTGTGCTACCATAATCAACAAAGATCTACACTGCCCTAATTTTCCAATTTCCAATCTGCAACCTTTAACCTGCAACCTTTAACCTGCAACCTTTAACTTGCAACCTACAGCCCTAGCTGCAATCTTGCTTCGTCAGACATCATATGAATTCCCCACATCGGTTCCCAAACTACTTTAACCCTGCAATCCTTTACACCGGGAATGCTTTCCACCCTGCTTTCAACTTCCGGCGGCAATGAACCCGCCACAGGACAAGCCGGTGATGTTAGTGTCATAACTACATCAACAGATGCATCATCATTAATAACTATTCCGTAAATAAGCCCCATCTCATATATATTAACCGGTATTTCAGGGTCGTAACATGATTTCAAAACATCAACCACTGCTTCATGTATTGCCCCTCTGTCTAATTCGGGCTTTTTTTCTTCTGTTGTTTTCTTTTCGTTTGTTTCCATTATAAATTATTTTATTTTATACTCGTTTTTCAATTTTGGGTTACCGTTTCCATTTGAGCTATTGCCTTCAAGCTTTATTTTATAAGCAAGGGCATACATTTTCATTTGCTTTATCATAGCTGAAAGTCCGTTCGACCTTGTTGGTGCAAGATGCTGTCTTAAACCAATCTTATCGATGAAACCCAGCTTTGCATTTATAATTTCTTCAGGTGTTCTTCCCGAAAGAATATTTATCATAAGTGCAGCAAGACCTTTCACAATAGATGAATCGCTGTCACTGTTAAAATATATTTTCCCGTCCTTCATCTCTGCTGTTAACCATACACTTGACTGGCATCCTTTTATTTTATACTCCTCAGTCATTTTATCTTTGGGAAAATTATTAAGCTTATGCCCCAATTCAATAATGTACTGGTACTTATCTGTCCATTCGGGGAAGAAACTAAATTCTTCCACTATTTCATTTTCGGTATTTTGAATTGAACTCATTTTAATATTGAAATAGCTTTTTTCAGGGATTTAATAAAAATATCAACTTCTTCCATTCTATTATACATTGCAAATGAAGCTCTCACTGTTCCGGGGATGCAGTACCATGTCATCAGCGGCTCGGTACAATGCTGCCCTGTTCTCACAGCAACTCCCATTGTGTCAAGCATTATTCCAAGGTCCATCGGATTAATTCCTTCGACAATGAATGATATCACACTTGCTTTATTTTTTGCCGTACCTATTATTCTGACACCCTCAATTTTCTCCATCTCGTTTGTTGCATAGTTAAGCATTTTCATTTCATGCTCATGTATCTGGTTAAAATCAAGCTTATTCAGATAATCTATTGCAATTCCAAGCCCAATAGACCCTGCAATATTAGGTGTACCTGCTTCAAATTTAGTAGGTATCTCACCGTAAGTTGTTTTTTCAAATGAAACATTTCTTATCATATCACCGCCGCCCTGGTAAGGAGGCATTGCTTCAAGATATTCTGCCTTGCCGTAAAGAACTCCAATACCTGTCGGACCGAACATCTTATGTCCCGAAAAAGCATAGAAGTCACAATCAAGGTCCCGGACATCCACTCTCATATGAGCCACTGCCTGTGCACCGTCTATCATTACAGGAATTTTCTTTTCATGTGCAAGCTCTATAATTTCTTTAACCGGGTTAATTGTACCAAGCGTATTAGAAATATGCGTAACCGAAACAAGCTTGGTCTTTTCATTCAGCAATTTTTTATACTCATCCATGAGAAGCTCGCCTTTTTCATTTATGGGAATTACCCTGAGCATAGCGTTCTTCTCTCCGCAAAGTATCTGCCATGGAACAATATTTGCATGATGTTCCATTGTGGACACAATTATCTCATCACCTGATTTAACATTAAACCTGCCGAAAGTATTTGATACAAGGTTGATGGATTCTGTTGTTCCCCTTGTAAATATTATCTCTCTTGAATCAGGTGCATTAATAAACTCTTTAACTTTAGTTCTTGATTCATCATAAGCATCAGTTGATTCAGTACTCATCTGGTAAACGCCCCGGTGAATATTAGCATTATGATTCAGATAAAAATCTACATGTGAATCTATTACTGCCTGCGGCTTCTGTGAAGTTGCAGCATTATCGAGATAAACAAGCGGTTTTCCGTGTACTGTTCTTTCAAGTATCGGGAAATCTTTTCTTATTTCATCTATGTTAAAGCTCTTTGCGGGCTTTGTTTTTACAGCGTCCAATTTATTATTAGCTTAATTTTTCAAAAACCATTTCATTAAAGTGGTCATGTAATGCGTCTATCTTTATCTCATCAAATATATCATTTGCAAATGCTCTAATTAATATTGAGCGTGCATTGTCTTTTGATATTCCCCTTGCACGTAAATAGAACAATGCCTCTTCTTCAAGCTGCCCTACTGTTGCACCATGCGAACATTTCACATCATCGGCATATATTTCAAGCTGCGGCTTTGTATCTACAAGCGAATCATTCGATAATAAAATATTCTTGTTCGATTGATATGCATTTGTCTTCTGGGCATCTTTTCTTACAAATACTTTACCGTTAAATACGGCGTGTGATTTATCATTTAACACACCTTTATATAATTCATTGCTTAAGCAGTGCGGCTTTGCATGGTCAATCAAAGTATGATTATCAACATGCTGGTTTCCATCTATCAGATACAAGCCGTATAAATTACAGTTACAGTTCTCATCATTAAGTACTGTATTAATATCATTTCTCACCAGTGCACCGCCGGTTGTCATTGTATATATAGTTGTAACACTGTTTCTTTTCTGCTCTACCTGTGTTCTTGAGATATTGAATGAATTTTGATTTTCATTTTGTATCTTGTATAAATCAATATGCGCGTTTTCACCTGCAATTATTTCGGTAACATTGTTATTAAAATTCACATCATCACCAAAGCTGTTATATGATTCAATTATCTTCACTTGGGCATTCTTGCCTGTAACAATAAGATTTCTCGGCTGTGCAAGTATTTGCCCCTCTGCGCTGCCTGTAATATTTATTATGTGAACCGGTTTTTCAATTACAACATTATCCGGTACATAAATAACTACACCATCCAATGTAAGTGCAGTGTTCAAAGCAATAAAACCGTTTTCATATTTCACATATTTACCAAAATGCTCTGCAATAATTTCAGGATGATTATTCATTGCAGAAGAAAGATTTTCAATAATCACTCCTTTTGGTAAATTATTTGCATCAGAATATGTTCTGTCAAAAAGCCCGTTTATCAATACAACCAGATGAGCATCAAGATTATTTATTTTATAAAGCTCAAAATCCTGCTCATCAAGTGCAATTTTCCTTTGGTCTGTTTGTGCAGAAAATTTATTATTTAATATCGGAGAAACATTGGTATATTTCCATTCTTCATTTTTCGTTGTCGGAAAGTCCAATACATTGAATACCTCAATAGCATTTTCTCTTATATGATGAAAATCTTTTGAAGCATTGCCGTTCAGGCTTTCCTCATACTTTTTAAAATCGGATATGTACCATTCTTTCGGATTTGTATTTTCCATTTTTTCCTTATTCTCTCCTTAAATATTCTCGGTAATTGATTCTTCCGGAGTAACCCAGTCGTATCCTTTTTCTTCAAGCTCAAGTGCAAGCTCTTTTGTACCTGATTTAACTATCCTTCCGTTCACAAGCACATGTACAAAATCTGGAACGATATAATCCAGCAGTCTCTGGTAGTGAGTTACAACTATCACTGCGTTATCTTTATTCTTATATGTATTTACACCATGTGATACAATTTTCAAAGCATCAATATCAAGTCCTGAGTCTGTTTCATCAAGCACTGCAAGCTTAGGATTAAGCATAGCAAGCTGGAAAATCTCATTTTTCTTTTTCTCGCCTCCTGAAAACCCCTGGTTCACAGGCCTGTTTATCAATGATTGGTCCAGCTCAACCAATTCCATTTTTTCTCTCATGTATTTAAGGAATTCTCTTGCATCCATTTCCGGCTGACCTTTGTATTTCCTTATCTCATTAATCGCAGTCTTAAGAAATGTTGCATTGCTGACACCTGGAATTTCCACCGGGTACTGGAATGCGAGAAATAAACCTTCTCTTGCCCTGTCTTCAGGATCCATATCAAGCAGGTCTTTGCCTTCGTAAGTCACTTCACCTGATGTTACTTCATATCCATCTTTACCTGCAAGTACGTTTGCAAGTGTACTTTTTCCTGAGCCGTTAGGTCCCATGATTGCATGTACCTCACCGGCATTAACCTGGAGGTTTATTCCTTTTAATATTTGTTTCTCTTCTACTGAAACGTATAAATCTTTTACTGTTAACATTTATTTTGTTTATCCTTATTATTATTGTTTTGTCATTCCCGCGAAAGCGGGAATCCCATTAATTTATTTTTTATTATATCACCCCTTCGGGGTTCTAACTATATTTCCGGATTCTTTCTACCATAATATCATCCCTTCGGGATTTATCCTTTATAAAACCATATAAACGTTATAAATCTCATGAACTCTCAGAACTCTCAGAACTCTAAGAACTCTAAGAACTCTAAGAACTTAAAGAACTTAAATAACTTATCCCACGCTTCCTTCAAGACTTACGCTCAACAGCTTCTGTGCCTCTACTGCAAACTCCATCGGCAGCTCTCTGAATACTTCTTTGCAGTATCCGTTCACAATCATATTCACTGCATCTTCCTGTGATATACCTCTTTGCCTTAAATAGAACAACTGGTCTTCACCAATCTTCGATGTTGTTGCTTCATGCTCAACTTTTGCAGTAGGATTCTTCACTTCGATATAGGGGAATGTATGTGCACCGCATTTATCACCAAGCAGTAATGAATCACACTGTGTATAGTTACGTGCATTTTCTGCTTTTGATGTTATCTTCACAAGTCCGCGGTATGAGTTCTGACCTTTGCCTGCCGAGATACCTTTTGATACAATAGTGCTTCTTGTATTTTTTCCCATATGTATCATCTTCGTTCCTGTATCTGCCTGCTGCATATTATTTGTTACAGCAACCGAATAAAACTCACCAACTGAATTTTCTCCTATCAAAAGACAGCCGGGATATTTCCATGTTATAGCTGAACCTGTTTCAACCTGTGTCCATGTTATCTTTGAATTCTTTCCCCTGCAAGCTCCGCGTTTCGTTACAAAATTGTATATTCCGCCAACACCGTTTTTATCACCCGGGTACCAGTTCTGCACTGTTGAGTATTTTACTGTTGCATCATCAAGTGCAACAAGCTCAACAACTGCCGCGTGTAGCTGGTTGGTATCTCTTATCGGTGCGGTACATCCCTCAAGGTAACTTACGAATGCACCTTCATCAGCAACTATCAATGTTCTTTCAAACTGTCCGGTATCCATTGCATTTATCCTGAAATAAGTTGAAAGCTCCATCGGGCAAGTAACGCCTTTAGGGATATATGCAAATGAACCGTCACTGAACACTGCTGAGTTTAATGTTGCAAAATAATTATCGGTATAAGGTACAACCGAGCCAAGATATTTCTTTACCAGTTCAGGATGTTCTGTAACTGCTTCAGACATTGAGCAGAAAATTATTCCAAGCTCTTTTAATTTTTCTTTATATGTTGTGGTTACAGATACGCTGTCAAACACTGCATCGACAGCAACACCAGTTAATTTCTTTTGCTCTTCCAGTGATATTCCAAGCTTCTCGAAAGTATTTAAAAGCTCGGGGTCAACTTCATCAAGTGAATTGAGTTTTGGCTTATCCTTCGGTGCAGCATAATAAATAATATCATTATAATCTATTGGCGGGTAGCTGACATTCGGCCACTTAGGTTCCTTCATGGTTTTCCAGTGCTCATATGCTTTAAGCCGCCACGCAAGCATCCACTCCGGCTCATTTTTCTTTTTGGATATTAAGCGTATCACATCCTCACTTAAGCCGCGGGGAATTGTATCCATCTCAATATCGGTCTTAAAGCCGTATTTATATTCCTGGTTCGCTAATACTTCTATTGAATTTTCTTCTGTATGCATTATATAATTATTCCCTGTTTTCCTTTGATTATTACGAAATTATGCAATCTGTACTAAAAAGTCAAGATTAAAATATATAACAGGCATCCTTACTGGATAGTTTCATCTTAATTTGTTAAAAAATATAAGTTTACAGTTGATTTTTTACTGATAAACAATTTGATATTTTTATAATTAACTAAATTTTAAAATAATACTTACTTTTCATTTTCTTATTTGAAAAGAAATCTATATTTTCCAATTAATCAATAATCAACTTACTGAAAGGAAAACACAATGAAAAAAATTACTGTTATTCTGATATTTTTCATTTCCATTCTGTATACACATTCGCAAACTTATAACGTGCCTGATATTTTGTATTACAAATTCAACAATGGTTCTACAACGACACCTAATTATGCAGTCCCCGGACAGGGAACCAACCCTGCTCCCGTTTTAGGACACACTTTAGGTTCGACCGGTCAATTTGATAGTGCACTTGTCGGTATCGGCGGCTCGAGCACAGCTAACTATGTTAATACCGGATGGAATATGAATTTTGGTACATCAAGCTGGACTATTTCAATGTGGATTAACAATATTGGGACGACAACAAATTACATGTTTGGTAATGATATTACAACAAGCTTCCGCTGTTTTACAAATGGAGCAGCAGGTGCCGGTAACATCACTCTAAGAGGAAATAACTTTGCAAATGTAAACGTAACGGGTGTGCTGCCGGGTCCAAGTGTTGTGCATTTTGTTTATGACTCTGCATCCACTTCAGTGAAAACTTATGTTAATGGAGTGTTTCAATCTTCAACAACACAATCGGCACTTAACCTTACCGCTGCTGCTGTTTTCAAAGTAGGCGGTTATGGTACATCTAGTGCAATAGGTGTCGGCTGGCTGATGGATGAATTCAGAGTATATAAAAGAGCACTTGATACAGCAGAAATTGCTGCAACATGGAATCATACACTGCCATATACATTTGTTGGAGTAGTTACTCAGAATTATGAGGTTCCTTCGGTATATAAGCTTGAGCAAAATTATCCCAATCCGTTCAATCCGTCAACAACCATATTGTATTCTATACCTGTTGAAGGCAATGTTGAACTGCAAATATTTAATATGCTCGGTCAAAATGTAGAAACACTTGTAAATAATTTTCAGAAAGCAGGAAATTACAAAGCAACCTTCGATGGTGCAAATTTACCAAGCGGTGTTTATACATACCGCTTAACATCGGGCAATTTTATTGAAACAAGGAAGATGATATTGATAAAATAAGCGGTAGCTGATTTTTGAAATCCAGCTTTGCAGGATTAGTGAAATAATAGACTGCCGTTTATTAAAAAATTGGCAGCATAGATAATTCAGTCTGTGCTGCCTTTATTTTTTTCAAATACTTGCTTCTTACAATTTCTTCAAAACTTTTGCCATTCACTTTGCTTTCAAGCCAGCTTTCAAGATCAAACTCAGCACTGTTTGTAAAATTATTCTGGATTTCAAAAGGGTTTGTTTTATTATCTGCGTTATCTGCATTTTGCCTGCCTGCTCTGATTCTACCGAGTGATTCAGCAAAAAGTTCTTTCAATTGATCCCGGTAAGTTATTGAAGGAAGCTGTTTGAAAAAATCAATAATGATTTTTCCTTCAATACTGTTTGAGCCGTTTTTCCTGAAGTACCTGTAAGCCGATTTAATCAAGTATTCAAGCAGTTCATAATTATCAAGCTCGTAATGTATGATAATATTTAATATCTTTGATATTGTTTGCAGCTTTGTATCACAATCAGTTTCTTTTTCATTAAATATCCTGTTCACCCAATTAAGTGCTTCATCATATTTTCCGGCACCAAAGTAACTGTAAGCCAGCATATAAAAGCAGTAAAGCAAATCTTCTTTTACAATCATCTTTTCAAATTCTTTAAGTCCATCCTCAATTTCATTAATGTTTTGAACAAGCTTACTGAACTCACCTTTTTTTATCTGCATTTTTAATTCGAATATCATTGTACCTAAAAATATTATAAGCAGGTCATTTCCAGAAATTTTACCGGGATAGTTTATTTTAATTGTCCTGAGCTTGTTTATATAATTTTCAAGTTCGTTAAATGCTCTTAAGCCAAAACACGTACCCAATAAATTAAAAATGGAAATAATGTAATTAGAAATGTTTCCTTTAATTGTATCCGGATTTTCTTCCATAATGCATAGAAGCTGTTTCCTGCACTCAAAAGCTTCCAGGTTCTTTCCAATGCATTCATTAACCAAGGCAAATACATGATAATAGGCAATACGGGCAGGATAAGATAATGCTTCTTTTTCCGATTGCAAAAGAGGGTCATTTAAAATGTTAAGCAGCTCTTCTTTTGTATCATCTCCTTTATAGTAGGGATTAAAACCTACGGAAATACTTCTTGCCCGGTATGAAAGCATCCTGTAATCACTGAGATTTTTCATCTTCCTGATTATGTCCTGTTCTTCGCAGTAAGCTTTTTCCAGGTTAATAAATTGGTTGCCTTCGTAAACATCTTCGTTAATAAGATTCTTTTTCCAGTTCAGCAGTTCAAGTATCATAAGAAAATTATCTGTCAGGTATGCTCTTTTTAATGAACTTTCAACAATTTTTCTGCATTGTTCGAATAAAGCTTTTTTGTAAAGTATCTTAATATATCTTAAATCATTTTTAATCTCATTATCAGGAGTTGAATCCGAATAAAAGCTGTTTAAGCTTTTTAGTATCATGTTAGCAAGATAATTTTTAATAACCGGGAAATTTTTCACAAACTTCTCATTCGGGAATTTATCTTTTATTTCATTTTCGTCGTAACCGTTTTTACTCACGGCGATAGCATCAAACAGTAACGTGTATTTATTGTAGTCACCAAGTACATGTCTTGATGCAAACTTTTTAAAGTAAGCTTTTTCTGTTTTAGTTAAAGATTTAACCAATTTATATAAAGAATCGTTTTTTCCAGTTGACTCCATATTCATATTTAAGGTTTTTATTGTAAACACAGAAATTTTTAAAAAATTACAGGATTTTTCAACCGGTTGACTCCTTATTTTTAACGAAAATTAATTTGCTTCAAATATTAAAAAAATCTATGTTCGTTGTTAAAATTTGCTTGAATTGCTTAAAATTTTACAAAAATGCACACTAAAAATATTATAAGATTATTTTTTTTAACTCTACTTATTGTTGTTTCTACTTTTCAGTACTCAAAAGCACAAACTATATGGTCATGGCAAAACCCTAAACCGCAGGGCAATTCTTTATATAATATCCAGTTTGTAAGTCCAAATATTGCTTATGCTGTTGGTGAAGCAGGTACATTTATAAAGACAACGAATGCAGGAATGAACTGGAGTATAATGAACTATGCAGGCGGCACTTCTAAAATTTTAAAAGCTCTTTACTTTATTGATATTAACAATGGGTGGATTGGCGGCTATGACGGCTCTTTATTAAGAACAACAAACGGCGGCGTAAGCTGGGATTCGGTTACAGGGCATACTTATAAAATTGTGCAGGGTATCCATTTTAGCAATTCCAATACAGGAACAATAGTAGCTGCATTTCAGAATACAAATTGCTGCGGCTCAATATTCAGGACAACTACAGGCGGTTCGTCATGGGTAAATCAGCCGCTTCCACCCCAGGGACCTGATAACCTGCATGATGTTACTTTCGCTAATGCAAATTTAGGAATTGCAGTCGGATTATTAGGAAATATTCTGCGGACAACTAATGGAGGTGCTGACTGGATAAAACAAAACAGCGGTACAACAGAACAATTTTATGCTATAGAAAATATTGGTGATAATACCTGGTTTATAGCCGGGAATGCAGGAATTATTTTAAAGAGCACTGATGCCGGTATTACATGGATGCAGCAGCTAAATAATGTAACATTGTTTTTTGAAGGACTCGATTTTACGGATGCAAACACCGGCTATGCGGCAGGTTCTAATGGCACTGTTTACAAAACCACAAACGGAGGTACAAACTGGTTTGCACAAAACAGCGGTACACAAAATTCCTTATTTGATATTTCATTTTCCGATGCCAATACAGGAATTGCGGTCGGCATATACGGCACTATTTTGAGAACCACAAACGGCGGTACAAACTGGATACATGTTTCCGAAGGCACTGTAAATGATTTGTATTCGGCTGATTTCCTTTCAACACAAACAGGATATATTTCAGGTCAGAACGGAACAATACTTAAAACCATTAACCGTGGTTCTGTTTGGCAGGCATTGCCTACCGGTTTATCACAATCTTTGTATGGCATAGATTTTATTAATGTAAATACAGGTACTGCGGTCGGGGCTTTAGGTGTTATTATAAAAACGACAAACGGCGGGGCACAATGGACTACCCAGCAAAGCAATGTGACAGGTAATCTTGGAAGTGTGAAATTTGTAAACAGTGATTTAGGATTTACTGCAGGATATAACAGCAATGGTACAAGTGTAATTTTAAAAACAACCAATGGAGGCAATAACTGGGTAAATACGCTGACAGGATTTTCAAATTTGCTTTATGGTGTAGACTTTATTGATGCAAATACCGGTGTTGCTGCTGGAGGAATGGGCACAATTTTAGTAACAACTAACTCCGGAAGTTCATGGCAAAACCGGTCTATTGGACAGGGATATGTATTCGGTCAGGTACAGATATTGAATAATAACTTTTTCGTTCTTGCAGGGTTTGATTCATGGGCTTTCCCTGTTACAGGGATTGTTTATGTTTCTACTAATGGAGGGGTTAACTGGAGCAGCAGGTCAGCCGGTCTATACGAAGCATTAAATGGAATTTCTTTTATAAATGAAAATACAGGTATAGCAGCAGCAAGTTATGGATTCATTTTCAAAACAACTAACGGAGGTTTAAACTGGATTAGTGAGCGGTCGGGTACAGGGAATCATCTTTACGATGTGAGCTATAATACACAGGACAGTATTGTTATAACCGGTTCCGGAGGTACTATAATAAGTTCATACAATACTATTGTAAACGCAATTAATACATCGCAGCAAATCCCTTTTTCGTATAAGCTATATCAGAATTATCCCAATCCTTTTAATCCTGCAACAAAGATAAAGTTCGATATACCGGAAGAAGTTAGAAGTCAGAAGTCAAATGTTAAACTTGTTGTATATGATGTTCTTGGAAGAGAAATTGCTATTCTCATTAACCAGCAGCTTTCTCCCGGCACTTACGAAGTGGAATGGAATGCTTCAAACTACACATCAGGAATTTATTTTTACCGGCTTTCTGCAGAATATTATTCGGAAACCGGAAAAATGATATTACTAAAATAAATATTTTATTATTTGCTGTAACAAGTTAATAATAATTATTGTTTTGTAATTTCATAACTGGAATAATATTCTGATAAATCAAATTATAATATATGAAGTCAGCTATAATAATTATTTGCATTATTCTTTTTTCTGTTAACATTAAATCACAATGGCAGTTGAATCCGGGTGCTCCTAACACTTATTATCATGATATCGTTCAGAGAAATGATACGTTATACATGGCAAACTTTAACAGCGGAATTTATAAATCCGTTAATGGCGGCTTGAACTGGCAATCAGTAAACAGCGGTCTGGTTACAACACAATCGAGGAATGTTTTCCAATTACTGCTGACCGGAAATAACTTGTATGCCGCAGCTATGGATGGAATTTATAAATCCACAAATGCAGGTATTAGCTGGGAAAAGAAAAGCAGCGGCATTATTATAGGAGGCGGCTCAACTTTTGAATATTGCAATTCAATTTATGAGCTTAACGGAAATTTATTTACCGGTGCATATACAGCTATCTACCGCTCTACAAATGGAGGTGAAAGCTGGATTCCGGCAAATATCACCGGCTCGGCAGTTTTAGCTAAAAACTTTACATATCACAATGGAATATTATTTGCAGCAAGAGAAAGTATAAATACTCCATATGCTTATAAATCAACTGATAACGGACTAAACTGGAGTACAGCAATAGGTATTAACTATCCTACCATTACATTTTTCTCCGAGACGGGTAAGATTTGGGCAGGTACAATACATGGAGCATGGCTATCAACAAGCGATGGAACAAGCTGGAGTAACAGGAGCAGCGGCTTACCGCCTGACCCGTATAATTCCGGTTTTGTAAGAGTGAACGGAGTATTAATATCATCCGTAAAGTTTGGCGGCTCGGGTATTTTCAAAACAACAAATGACGGGCTTAACTGGATAGAAATAAGTGAAGGGCTGCCTTTTCTAAGCTCAATAGAGAAGCTTTATGTTTATAATGGGAAAATTTTAGCAGTCACCAGTGCCGGATTATATCAAAGAAATATTAATGAAATTATAACAGGAATTGAACCGCAGGCAGGAAATACTCCGCAATCATTTGCATTATACCAAAATTATCCAAATCCCTTTAATCCTAAGACAATGATAAAGTTTTCTATACCGTCAAACGTGAAAAGTGAAATGTCAAACGTAAAGCTGATAATATTTGATGTACTTGGAAGAGAAATTATTATACTTGTTAACGAATCACTAAATCCGGGAGAATATGAAGTGGAATGGGATGCATCGAACTATCCAAGCGGTGTATATTATTATAAATTAACTTCAGGAAATTATTTTGAAACAAGGAAAATGATTTTAATAAAATAATTTTTGTTGGTTGGTAAAAAAAGTGGATTTATTTTATAAATCCACTTTTTTTATATACTTATTTACTGCTTAAGTAATTATATTTATCTCAATCAACTTATTGAATTATGAAGATAAAAATTACGGCATTAATTTTTTCTTCTTGTTTACTCACTTTTATTAATTACAATTCTTATTCTCAATCGGGATGGGTAAATTGTACTCCGGAAACCAATGCTCCATATTTCTGTTCTGTTAGTTTTATTAATGACAATACAGGATATGTGTTGAACATGGTCGGCGATGTTTTCAAAACTACAAATGGAGGGAATAACTGGATTTCAATACAATCCATATATCCACGTGATGTTTGGGATATTGAATTTATTGATGAGGATACAGGATTTATATGCGGAGATTATTATTGCAGTATTTTGAAAACTACAAATGGCGGAATTAATTGGGAAGTGAAAAAATTAACATATCTTTATTTATACGATATCAAATTTGTTAATACATTTACAGGTTTTGCGGTTGGAGAAACAAGCAATATTTTGAAATCTACAAATTGTGGTGAAAACTGGTTTTCATTAAACGGACCTTCCGGTTATTATTATTCAATATCGACTATTGATACCTCTAACTTATATGTCTGTGGTTATCAAGTTATTTACTCATCAAATAACGGTAACGATTGGAGAGTTATAGGTAATAATTCAGGACCTTATAGCTCATTATGTTTTGTTAATCTTAATACAGGAGTTGTGACTAACTATTTCGGCAACCTAAATATAATCGAGAAAACTACAAATTTAGGTAATTCCTGGATTTCTATTGATAGTGATACTTTATCTTGCACAAATGTAACTTTTGTTAACAGTACCACAGGATTTATATGCGGACAAAATGGATTAATTCTCAAAACAACAAATATCGGCAATAACTGGAATAAACAAGTTACAAATATTGTAAATAGATTATGGAAGATTAAATTCACCAGTCAAAACACCGGTTATTGTGTTGGTGAAGGTATCGTTTTAAAAACCACAACAGGCGGAGAACCAATCGGTATTAAACCAATCAGCGAAGAAATACCTGCAAGTTTTGAATTGTTTCAAAATTATCCAAATCCCTTCAACCCAAAAACAAAAATAAAGTTTGAATTGCCAATTAAGGAAAAAGTTGAATTGAAAATTTTTGATATTTTAGGAAAAGAAATAACTACGTTAGTAAATGGCGAAATGGAAAAAGATTATCACGAATTTTTGTTTGATGGTTCTAATTTATCATCAGGAATTTATTTTTACAGGATAAAAACGGATAATTTTGTTGAATCGAAAAAAATGTTGTTAATTAAATAATTATACTATGATTACAATAATAAGTAATTGTAAAAGACTTTGTTTTAAGTTTATATTTTATTTGAGCGTCATTTTTGTATATTTTACTTTCAAGCAAGCATCAGCCCAATGGGTTATTGAGACTTCTCTCAATAACCCACAGGCAATATTCAATTATTTATCTTCTGCAGATTCAACAAATGTTTGGGTGATAGGTAGTACATGGTCAAACAATACTCCCATAATATATAGACGATTCGACGGTATTATATGGTTGGAAGTATCCTTAAGTGGAATTAGTAACCAACCTCTAACCTGTATTGCAGCTCTAAGTTCCTCAACAGCATTTGTAGGTGCAGGAAACAATAATGCGTCAATGTATAAAACTACAAACAATGGCAATAACTGGCAGATTGCCTTTAACACAGGCGGTAATTCCGGATATTTAAATGATGTTAGATTCTCACGGAAACATCCTGCATATGGATACGCATGCAGTGACCCACCGGCAGGTAATGGAACACCATTTAAAATATACAAAACTTCAAATTATGGGCAAAACTGGACTGTGTTTGATGCTGCAATTATAAATAACTATGTAGGTTATACCCCTTCTATTTGTGTTACTGATTCCAATCATGCGTGGTTTGGATTAAATAAAAATGTGGGCGGCAGCAATTACGGGAAAATACTTTGTACTACAAACGGTGGTTTAAATTTTTCAACGCTGTCTCTTCCAATGGTAGGGTATGTTACTTCCAGTATTGAATTCAAGGATAATAATCTTGTGGGTATGGCAGCCATGCAGGAACATTCCAATTATTATTTCAAAACTACAAACGGTGGATTGAATTGGAATTATTATAGTTCCCCTTATTACTTTGGTAATTGCAAGCGGATAATATCTATACCAAACAGTAATGTATGGTATGTTGCAATAGAAATTCTCGGACCAAGCGGAAGAATTTTAAAGTCTACAGATGACGGCACCACCTGGGTATCTATGTCAACACCGGGTAATCAATATCAAATAGAATATATGGACGCAGTGCTCAAAGGCAATAAGGTTTATGCTTTTGCTGTCTCTTTAGAGGGTCATATATTAAAATTAATAGATACTGTAGCACTAACACCTGTTTCCAATGAAGGTGAACTGATTCCTGATAAGTATATATTATATCAAAATTATCCTAACCCTTTCAATCCCACAACAAAGATAAGGTTTGATATTCCGTCAAATGTGAAACGTCAAACGTCAAATGTTAAACTTGTTATACATAATGTCATTGGAAAAGAAATAACCACTCTTATAAATGAACAGATGAATCCCGGTACATATGAAGTGGAATGGGATGCATCGAACTATCCAAGCGGGATTTATTATTATAAATTAACTTCAGGAGATTATTCTGAAACTAAGAAAATGATTTTTATAAAATAATTTTCAGGTAGTACAGACACTCCTGTCTGTGATTGTAAGATGCTTATCACAGACAGGAGTGTCTGTGCTACCTGAAATGTTTTCTACTCTCCCTGCTTACTTTCTTCCGGTTTTATCTTGAGTGTTTTTATTTCTGTCCTTCTTAATATTCTTAGGCCCGATTCAACTCCGACTTCTTTTTCAGTTAAAAGTTTATGCAGGTCATCAATGCTTTTTATATTGGCATCTTTATAACATAAGATTATATCGCCTTCCATCAAGCCGGAACGTTCTGCGGGACTATTCTTTTCAACAGATATTACAAATACTCCCTGCTCTTCTTCAAGCTTATGATATCTTACTATCCGCCTGTGTATCGGAATATTCTGCCCTGCAACTCCAATATAGCTTCTTCTTACTCTTCCTTCATTAATAAGCTGAACAGCAACAATTTTTGCAGTATTGATAGAAGTAGCAAAACATATTCCCTGTGCCTGAGGAATGATTGCAGTGTTTACCCCGATTACTTCACCTCTTGAATTAATCAACGGTCCGCCTGAATTTCCCGGGTTTAATGCCGCGTCAGTCTGAATAATATTATCTATCAACCTTCCTGACATTGACCTGAATGATCTGCCCAACGCACTTACCACACCTGCTGTTACACTGTATTGAAATCCATACGGATTACCAATTGCGATTACAAGCTGTCCCACTCTTATTGTTTGAGAATCACCAAGTTCAGTCGCAATTATTCCTGTTCCGCTAATCCTGATAACGGCAAGGTCAGTATCAGGGTCATCACCTATAAGGTCTGCAATGAAGCTTCTTCCATCAGGTAAAGTAACTCTTATCTCTGTTGCATTATGAACAACATGGCTGTTTGTAAATATCAATCCATCGGGAGTAAAAATGAAACCTGAGCCATTACCGCCGATTTCCCTCTTATTTTTGGTTCTCTGCTTAACTTCGATATTTACAACTGAAGGGCTTACAAGTTCAGCCGCATTTATTACTGCTTTGGAATAAGCATCAAGCAGTTCAAAATCATCCTGCCCGGAAAGCGGATAAGTATTCCTTGCAGATGATGCACTGCTGTTTAAAATTAATTCTAATGTTTTATCCATATTTTATCCTTTAAGTATGGAAACATAACAGAAAATTGATAAAAAAAGGTTCATATCATAATAAAAGCTTTAGATACTTATTAGACTCACCTTACGCAAATCGTAAATCAATTTGTTACCGAAAGAGATATACAGGTAATTTCAGCATATGTCCTCACCCCCCGACCCCCTCTCCTATGATATGCGTTAGGAGAGGGGGAGTTCTTTTATCTTTAAGATTTTATTATAACTCAAGTTCTTTAATCTATAGTCTCCCCCTCTCCTTTCATATATCATAGGAGAGGGGGTCGGGGGGTGAGGACATATGCTGAAATTAAATACAAAAACTAAAATCTTACCTTATGATTTCTCTTTTGCGTAAGGTGACTTATTAGATTTGAAATTTATTCCATTTTAAGATTCATTGCGGTCTTTGCGGCTTTGCTTGACTTAAGCAGCATATTTGCAATCCATATACTATATACAGCAACAACTATTGAGCCGACCAAATCAATCAAATAATGCTGTCTTAAATAAAGAGTTGCAATTGCAAGTCCCAAACCAAGCGGAAGCGTGATGAGGTAGAAGAATAATTTGCTTTTTCTGAATGCGAAGTAATTTGAGATAAGAATAATTCCGAAGTGTAAGCTGGGAAAAGTATTTCTTACCTGTGATTCAGCAAGATAATTATGAACCGAATTCAGGTAATAATTAACAAAGCTCAAATTGCCTTTTAGCTCAGTGCTGTAATTTTGTGCAAATGCCAAGTCAGGTCCTGCTGCAGGAATTATAACATACCATATAAAAGCAGTATACCATGCTATAACTATTGCAAGAATATATTTTCTAAGCTCTGTATATGAATTATCATTTTTCTTATAGAAATAAATTACTACTGCAGTTAGTGTCGGGAGAAGGTAATAAGAAAAATAAGAAATTGTTAATACATCAGTAAGTACGGGTGAGTTAAATCTTTCAAACCATTTAGTAATATCAAATCCGAATATGGCAAGGTCAGCTTTAGCAAGAAAAAGGTCGTAATCATTCGGATTTAAACGGTGAATATAGCTTTGGAATGCAGTAAAGATAATTCCATAATAAGGAATATGAAGCCAGCTCCTGAGAAAAACAATAAAGCTCTTATCTGTCCTTCTTGTATAAATAACAAATATGAAGAACACAACAAATGCCGCAAGCAATTGAATAATTGATGTCGGTTCATAATTTAACTGGAATGCAAGTACAAGAACAGAAAATATAAAAACGATTATTTCTTCCGGGTATATGCTTTTCTTCATGTATATTACAACTGTGTTTAAATACATCTATTTGTTTAGTAACTACAGACTTCATCTTTACCGGTTGGAAAGTAACCACGGGCTTTAGCCCGTGGATAACACAGGACACACTTTGAAGCCCGTGGTTACTTCCTATCAGTCCGTGGTTACTTTATTATTCGCAATTCTTCGGGTTCCGGCTCTTCAGTATGTTCTCCATCTCCTGCAATTGCTCAACCGAGTTTACGCCTGTTACTTCAAGTTCATCTTCGGTTATTAAAGTGCCAATCTTTTCTTTTGGAATATAATGGAATATATCCGTCAGGTAATATTCCTTCTGGTTATTATTTGGAGTTATCTGCTTCAATGCATTAAAAAGGAGCTTTGAGTTAACAATATAAATTGCATCATTTATCTCCTGTATTTTTTTCTGTTCATCACTGCAGTCTTTTTCTTCTACTATCCTGTCAAAATTTCCATGTTCATCTCTTACAATCCTGCCGTATCCAAATGGATTTTTAAATTCGGTAGTTAACAATGTTGCACTGTTATTATTGTCAAAATGCTCATTAACAAGTTCCTGTATGGTTTCAAACTTCAGCAATGGAACATCACCTGAGAGTATTAGAACTTCCCCATCGAAATCGGATAAATATTCTTCGGTTTGCATAACTGCATGCCCTGTGCCAAGCTGTTCTGCCTGTATTGCAAAATTAAAAACCGCATTGGATACATCTTCAGAACCGGCAGGTGTTTCATCCGAGCCGCCTTCTGTTGGAGAGGGAAGCGAAGGTAACAGGTCAGTGAGGAAATCAATTACAAGCTCACGCCTGTGCCCTACTATCGGAATAATTCTTTCTGCCTGTATTTTTAAAGCAAGCTCTACAACATATTGTATCATCGGCTTGCCGCATAGCTCGAACATTACTTTCGGTTTTTCGGGATTTTTCATCCTTTTTCCAAGCCCTGCAGCAAGAATAACTACAGCAAGCTTATTATGCACCCTTCCTGCTTTATCCATTTGCTGCATTAATGCTGCCAGCTTTTCATTCTGTTTTGCAGTCATTTGTTCTATGAAGTTTGTATCTGTTATTGGCATTTTTTTACCCTATAATCAGCCCAATTGCGAGCCGGTAATTGAACCACACCCAATTGCGAGCCGATGATTAATAAATTATTTAATTAAATAAGGAAAAAATATAAATTAAAGTTTTTATTGTTATAAATACGGAAGCGAAGCAATCCATGGATGATACGAACAATTTTCAATTAACTCATTATTCCATGGTTCACCCCAATAAAAGAAATGTTATTGGTATTCCTCCGTTTCATCTATGGGATTGCTTCACATCTTTACTATATAAAATATTCAATGATATAAATTCATCAGACCTATCAAATACGTACTATAATAATTGGTTCGCAATTCATACAGTTATTGCAATATTCTAATTCTTAAACTTCAGCAAATGCATCTTCGATTTATTCTTCCACCCTGCCTGTGATTCGTAATCTACAAAATATATTTTCAAGTCTGCCTGTGATTCGTAATCTACAAAGTACAGTTTAAAATCCGCTTGCGACTCGTAATCAACATTATACCACAAGCCGTCTTTATTTGCCTGTGATTCGTATTTAACCATGTACACAGTCAAATCCGCCTGCGATTCATAGCCTACAACATAAATTTTCAGGTCTGCCTGTGATTCATATTTCACTTTGAACATCTTTTGTGCAAACAGATTTGAGCTTGCAAGTATAACAATAAATGATAATAAAATAATTCTCTTCATAATGATATATTTTAATTAAAAATTTGTTCTGTACTATTTATAATAAAAAAAACCCCTGTTTGTTTCATCTACAGGGGTAAACTTAATAAAAAGAAATTACTTTATATATGGAAAATTATACTTCCAATATCTCATTATCCTTTTTAATATCAACTATCTTATTATCCTTATCAACTAATACAACATTCGGAATGAAATGTTTTAATTCTTCTTCGTTAAATGTTCCGTAAGTTATAATAATAATTTCATCACCAACAGAGCCAAGCCGTGCTGCCGCTCCATTGAGGCAAATAATTCCGCTTCTCCTTTTGCCGGGAATGGCATAGGTTTCAAATCTTTCACCGTTATTTACATTGCAAACCTGAACACGCTCATAAGGCAGTATATCGGCAGCATCAAGCAAGTCTGAGTCAATTGTCAGACTGCCCTGGTAATACAGTTCTGCCTGCGTCACCCTAGCACGGTGTATTTTTGATTTGCACATTATTCTTCTCATAATTTAATAACCCCTAATTGCCCGGCAATCCTGACAGTCAACCGCATCATTAACGGGATTGCTTCGCTTACGTTTTTAAAATTATATTCAATTAAATTGCAAGCTTAAAACCTGTGAAAATCTCCTGTAAATTAATAGCTCGCAATTTCACTGTTTGTCAAAGTTAACACTTTATTGAAATATTATCAATCAACCTGATTTTACCAAATCTCACAGCCAAAGATACTGTAATTTCTTTATTTTTTGCAATTTCTTTGAAAGATTTATAAGTTTTCAGGTTTTCGCTATCATTGAACGAAATATAATCTATATTTGTTACTCTTGGTCTTGATTTTATAAGCTTGTACATCTGGTGTGAAAGGAAATCAATATCCCTGTTATAGCCCTCTTCAATCTTTCTCTTTGCATACTGCAATGCTTTATATAATACAGATGCATCTTTTCTTTGTTCATCGTTCAGGTAAACATTTCTTGAGCTCATTGCCAATCCATCCGGTTCACGCTTTGTTTCCCCCGTGATAACTTTCATATCAAGGTTAAGCTCATGAACCATTTTTTTTATTACAGCAAGCTGCTGGGCATCTTTCTGTCCGAATACGGAAAAATGCGGCTGCACAATATTGAATAATTTCAGGCAGACAGTTGTAACTCCTTTAAAATGCCCGGGTCTTACTTTTCCTTCAAGTATATCTGTAATATTTTCCACATTAACATAAGTGGAATATTCATCGCTGTACATTTCTGAATCTGAAGGATAAAAAATATAATCCACGCCGGCTTCACGGCAAAGCTTTTCATCACGTTTCAGGTCGCGGGGATATTTCTTCAGGTCTTCACTTGGTCCAAATTGAAGGGGATTTACATAGATGCTGACAAAAACAACATCGGCTTTTTTCCGGGCAATATTTATCAATGAAATATGCCCTTCATGCAGATAACCCATGGTGGGAACAAAACCTATTGTCTTATTTTCACATCTTATTTTAGAGGCAAGTCTTTGAGCAGAGCTTGCTTTGGTAATAATTTTCATTTAAGAGAAGTAATATCCTAATCTTTCATAAATTTGATAAGATAAAACAGCTTCTCTTTCAAATCTTTTCTATGCACCACCAGGTCAAGGAATCCATGCTCAAGCACAAAATCAGAACGCTGGAAACCGGGAGGCAGGTCTTTACCTGTTGCCTGTTTAATAACACGCGGTCCTGCAAAGCCTATAAGTGCTTCGGGTTCGGCAATATTCACATCACCAAGCATAGAGAAACTTGCAGATGAACCGCCTGTTGTCGGGTCGGTTATTACTGAAATGTAAGGCAGCTTATACTCTGCCAGCTTTGCAAGCATTGCAGAGGTTTTCGCCAATTGCATAAGAGCAATTGCAGCTTCCTGCATTCTTGCTCCGCCTGACTTGGATATTATTATATAAGGTGACTTTGTTTTTACTGCTTTATTTACTGCTCTTGCTATCTTTTCTCCAAGCACAGCACCCATACTTCCACCGATAAATGTAAAATCCATACAGCTTACTACAGCGGGTATTTCAAATATTTTTCCCGTGCCGTTCCGGATGCAGTCATATAATCCTGTTTTCTTTGTGGTCTCTACTATTCTATCGCTGTATTTTTTAGTATCGGCAAATTCAAGCACATCAACCGATGTAACCTTTTTATCAAATTCCTTGAATGTTCCCTTATCGAATACTATATCAAAATACTCTTTGCTTCCTATCCTGAAATGATGGTCACACTTAATGCATACAAAAAGGTTATTTTCCCATTGAGTTTTATGCATCATTTCGCCGCAGTTAGGGCATTTTATCCACATACCTTCACCGATATCTTTTTTATCCTGTGAGTCGGTAGTTATATTTTCTTTAGTTCTTTTAAACCAGGCCATTTTATTACGCTCTCTTTATTAAATTAAACTCTATTTATTAATCTGAGTTTACAATGATTTTAAAATTGTTTTTTTTTAGCTACAAAATCTTTAATATACAAAGGTTCTATTTCACCGGGGTCTACGGCTTTATTTTCATTAAAATACAGCAAGCTTAGCTCTGTCATCGAATCAAGTTCACTCTTCATATTTTGCACATCAATATACCTAAAATAATTAACATTTATTTGAGATTCATCATTAAAATCTCCCACAAGTATTGTTTTTTCATTGATTTTAGCAGAAATTTCATCAGGGAAGAAAAAACCTGTTTCAATTTCCCGGCAGCTGCTCATAGTGCGGTAATAATATTCGGGCAGCTTTGCAGGCAAAACAATGCAATAAGTTTTATCGGTTTCAATTTTCCCTATCCTGTTTAGTGTAAGTATGAAGTTATCAATAGGAATTATCTTTTTTTCTAAAGCATCAGCAAAACCTTTAGCAATAGAAAGCCCTACTCTAATTCCCGTAAATGAACCGGGTCCTGTAATAACGGCAACAGCATCAATACTGCTTAACAAAATATCATTACTTTTTTTTATTACATCATCAAGGCAGTCTATTAATCTGTCAGAGGGTTTTACACGGGGTTGTTTTTCCTGCTTTTCAATAAATTCTTTCGCATAGGTTACTATTAATTCACCGTCATTATACAGAGCAATGAATGCATTTGCTTCATTTGAATTTATAAGTAATAGCTTCACTCTTCTACGGGATAAAATTTAATGTACCTTGAATTTTCATTTCCGTTGACATGTGAAATAAAAACCTTCTTTGAGCCTGCAGGCAGTATATCTTCAATTAACTCAGGCCATTCGATAAGTATTATTCCCCTGTCTTTTAAATAGTCATCAAGCCCTATATCTATTACTTCTTCAGCCGATTTCAGCCTGTAAAGGTCAAAATGATAAATGTTCTTATTATCACCGGATACATACTCGTTTACAATAATAAATGTAGGGCTGTTGACAACTTGTTTAACACCCAGAGCAGAGCATATACCTTTTATCAGTTGGGTTTTACCGCTGCCCAATTCGCCATAAAATAAAACAATGTCTTTATCTTTTAAAACAGAACCAATTGCTTTACCATATTTCTGCGTTTCTTCGGGACTTTTGCTAAGCAATTCTTCCAATCTTATTCCTTCGGGTCAAGTGTTATTACCGGAAGAATCAGCTCTTCCATTGAAATACCTCCATGCTGGAAGGTATTTTTATAATGATTAAGATAATAATGATAATCAGTTGGGTAAACAAAATAAAAGTCTTCTTTAGTAATCACATAGTTCACAATACCGCCGCGTCTTGGCAGTTTATAATCCAGCGGATTGCGGATAAATATTGCCTGCCTGTCATCGCTTTTTACGTTTCTGCCGTACTTGTAACGCAGGTTTGTAGATGTTTCTTTATCTCCAAGCACTTTCGCTCCTCTTAAGCATCTTATGCTTCCATGGTCCGTAGTTACAATAATTTTAATATCTTTTTGTGCAGAAAGTATTTTGAACATTGAAAATAATGTTGAATGCTCGAACCATGAATCCGTAAGCGAGCGGTATGCAGCTTCATCAGGTGCTATTTCTTTTAATACTGCATTATCGGAACGGGAGTGTGCAAGAATATCAACAAAGTTCACAACTATTGCATTCAGGTGGTTATTGCTGAATGTAGATATTTTGCTTTCAATTCCTTTCCCGAAATCCGCTTCAAGTATCTTTACATATTTCAGGTCATTCCTAAGCTTAACTCTTTTTCTTTGAAGCAGTTTTTCAAGAAACTCTTTTTCATTATTGTTTTTACTGTTCTCATCATCTTCACCCTTTGCCCACAGGTCGGGATAATATTTTTCAATCTCACTTGGAAACAGGCCGCTGAATATAGCATTTCTTGCATACGGTGTAGCAGAAGGTATCATTCCGTAATAAAATTCTTTGCTTATCTTGAAATAATCATACAGCTTTCTTTCCATAAGCATCCATTGGTCAAGCCGCAGGCAATCGATAACAAAAAAGAAAACGGATTTGGTATTTTCAAGCTCGGGTACTACATATGATTCAATAACCTGGTTTGAAAATATTGGTCCCGGTTTTTTCTGATGTATCCACTCAAGGTAATTTCTTTCAAAGAACCTGCAGAACTCTGCATTGCATTCTTTTCTCTGGGCATATAAAGTTTCTTTCAAACCGAGTTCAGGATGTTCATCCAGCTCCATTTCCCATTGAGTCATTTCCTGATTAATATTAATCCAGTCCCGGTAATCAAGGTCTCCCATCATTTCAGCACTGATTCTGTTGAACTCCTGAATATAATCTCTTGATAAAGTTTCACCTTTAATCCTTCTTCCTTCAAGAAATTTTTTCAGAACAAGAAGAATCTGGTTAGGGTTCACGGGTTTGAGCAGATAATCGGAAATTTTTGCACCAATGGCATCTTCCATCAATGATTCGGTCTCATTTTTGGTCACCATTACCACAGGAATGTTTGGCTGTACATCTTTCAGGATAGCAAGCGTTTTAAGTCCACCCATGCCGGCCATCATTTCATCAAGGAAAATAAGGTTATAATCCTTCTTTTTGACCATTTCAATAGCATCTTCCCCATTGGTCGCTTTATCAACATTATACCCTTTATCCTCTAAAAACAGGATATTTGAGCGTAAAAGCTCAATTTCATCATCAATCCACAATATTTTGTTTTTGATTTTATCCACTTTGCGATTTTTAAGTTATTTAATTGAGATTTGAAATTGTAAATTGATTTTCATTAACATTCTGGCTATTTTTGTGTTCAAATTAAAATTTAGTAATAATAATTTTATAATTTAATTATAAAAAGGAAAATATAGATGCCACTAAGACATAAATCTGCACAAAAAAGAGCCAGGCAAACAGTGAAAAGAACTGAGAAAAATAAGCTTTATAAGGCAAAAATAAGAACAGCCCTTAAAAATGTGCTATCTGCTAAGACAAAAGAAAGTGCAGAAAAGGAATTGAAAACAGCAACTGCAGTTCTGGATAAAATATCAACAAAAGGTGTTATCCATAAAAACAATGCTGCTAATAAGAAATCGCGTCTTACTCGTCATGTGAATAAGATGAAATAAATTATTACTAATACTATTAACGAGATTTTTATCCCGATCTTCATCGGGATTTTTTCTTTATTATGGAACGTCATAAATCATTAATTTCCTTATCAAGCGAGCATCACCATGGGCTTGTTACGGCCCAAAAATTAAAATACGGTTACAAGCCATCAAGTTCCACGGATACGGAAATGACCGTTGATGATAAAAAAGAAATGCTGCTGAAATTCTCTGATGAGTATATTCATAAGCATTTCAGATTGGAAGAAGAGATTCTTGTACCTTATCTGCCTGATAATGAAATAATAAAAAGAATGCTCGATGAGCATGTAAAGATGTACGAACTGCTTTATGTGATTGAAGTAAGTGACCCTGACGAGGCTCTTCTTAACCAATATGGTGAAAAACTGGAAGCTCATATCCGCTTTGAAGAAAGAGAGCTATTTCCTTTGGTTGAAAAAAGCTTAACCGAAGAACAGCTTAATGAGATTGAGCAGAAATTGAAGGGTGAAAACAAATAGCAAATAGCAAATAGCAAAAAACCCGGGTGTGTCTATCCGGGTTTTTTTGTTTTTAACTCACAACTCATTGACTCACAACTCATTAACTCACAACTCATTAACTCACAACTCTCTAACTCACAACACTCTAACTCACAACACTCTAACTCATTTCCTGCATGTGCACATTATTGCAGAGAGGTCTGCTTTTACAGGGTTATCACCAAATTTTGAACTCACCTCTTTTTCAATTTCACTTTTAACAACAGGTACTTTTGATGCATCTCTCTCGGTTATTTGACCGTAGATAGGGTTGCCTTCCACAAGTCCTATAGCTAAAGCTTTAACGGATTCATTTTCAGCTTTAGTTTTTACATATTCTAATTTTATATCCCTGAATCCCGCTTCATTCAATAGTTTTTCTATTTCCTTTGTATCATAAAAAGAAAAAGGTACTTTATAAAAATCAGGAGGATTATCTGTAAATATTCTGCCAATTACCCTATCGGAAGTAAGAAACAGCTCATTAATCTCAAGCGAATCCCAGGTATTAAATATAAAAGTGCCATTGGGTTTTAATACACGTCTTGCTTCTATGAATGCTGCAGCTTTATCGGGAAAGAACATCACACCAAATTGGCAAACAACTGCATCAAATGTATCATTATCAAACGGAAGGTTAATGGCATTAGATACTTTCCACTCAATTGAGGAATTTTTTAATTTCTTTTTTCCAAATTCTATCATATCCGGATTTAGGTCTAACCCGATAATATGTGATTTGGGCAAAGCTTCTTCAATTTTTTTAGTTACTATGCCTGTCCCGCATGCAATATCAAGTATTTTTGATGGTTTAATTTGAGATAATCTTTCAGTTAAGATACCTGCAAAATAATCAAATAAAAAAGGTCCCAGGTATTTGTCATAATTTTCCGGAACGGAACCTGTGAAAGAAGTGTACTGTGAATCCATAAAATCTCCTTAAATTTTTAAAATTTTGATTGATTGTTGTAGGTAAACAAAGAGGGCTGAAATAAGGTTCTTTTAGTCCGGTTATGATTCTAATTTTTTTAAAGCAGAACGCAGGCTCTCTATTATTCCTTCCACTTCTTCCAGTTTGCATGTGCCAACCGATAACCTGTACCAGGCCGAACCGGCAGAATCACCGAATGCATAAAATGGAACAATAGCAACCTTTGCTTCTTTGAGGATATACTTGGTAGTCTCCTTTGTATCATGAAGAACTTCGCCGTTTTCTTTTTTCATTCCATGCAGATTAAACTGCACAGTAAGATAAATTGCCGCCTGCGGTGCAATTGCATCAACTTTAAATCCTTCATTTTTCAGCTTCATGAAACCATCGTAAAATGCATTTAATCTTTTGCTGATTTCATTTTTGAAATTAAATAAATAACTATCTACATTTTGTTTTTGTTCAAGGTATTTTGCTGCAGCCACTTGTTCTGCTTTGGGTGCCCACGCTCCAAGATGGGAAAGAATTGATTTCATTTTATCAACCACCCTTTGCGGACCAAATGACCACCCAACCCTCACTCCTGTTGCTGAAAATGCCTTTGACATTCCATCAACAAATATTGTGTAATCCCTCATTTCGGGATTCAGTGAAACAGGGTCAAAATGTTTAGTACTGCCGTAAGTTAGTACCCAGTATATCTGGTCATATAGAAGGTAAAGAGGTTTTTCATTTTCTTTCCTCCGGTTATTTTCTTCCACTATTATGTCACAAATATCGGCAAGAGCCTTTTCTGAGAAAGCAGTACCGGTCGGATTTAGCGGCGAGCATAAAGAAATTAGCGATGCTTCTTTTATATACGGTTTAATATCACCTGCAGCCGGCATGAAATTATTTTCAGCAAGAGTTTTTATCTCAATTTTTTGTGCATGTGATAAATGCGTATAATGATTGTTATTCCATGAAGGAACCGGGAATATTACTTTCTCATCCGGCTGAACAATTGTCTGAAATATGGTGTATATCAATGGCCTTGCACCTGCGGCAATTAATATTTCTTCAGGTGAGTAATTTAAGCCTTCACGTTCATTTAAAAAATGTGAAACTGCTTTCCTTAGCTCCGCAATACCATTTGCGGGAGGGTAATTTGTTTGCTTTTCTTTATATGCTTTTATTATTTCATTCTCAAGCTCTTTGGGAATCGGAAATATCTCCGGGTCAAAATCTCCTATGGTAAGATTATATATTTTCTCACCATTTTTAATCTTTTCATTAATCTCACCGGCAAGTCGAATTATTTCCGAGCCGATAAGCGTTTCTGCCATACCGGACACGAGGAGCTTTCTATTAGATATTTCTTTTACCATTTCCTGCATTGAGCTTCTTTCTCTTTAATTTTTGACAATTCAGAATGAGAATAAGAGTTACTAATTAAATGAAAAATTTTGTTTTAAAATTCACGTGTCTGAAAAATATTTTAAGAGTTCTGAGAGTTCTGAGTGTTTGAGAGTTTGAGAGTTTGAGAGTTCGGAGAGTTCGGAGAGTTCGGAGAGTTTGTAGAGTAGGGGCAGTGTCAGGTGTTAGTTTGAATGTAAGGATGAATTTAGATTAACCGATTATTATGATAGGCAAAAAAAGAATTTAAATTTCCTAAGATTCACCTGACACAAGCGTCAGCTTAAGATGACCGGGAGGATTTACAATTGCACATAAACATGTCATAGATCCTTATGTGTTTTCCCAATTTGTCCCACAGGGATCTAATGAAAATTTGGGAAAGAGGTGTTGTGTTACTCATCGAACTTTCCGAACTCTAAGAACTCTCAAACTCCCAAACTCCCGAACTCCCGAACTCCTGAACTCTCAGAACTCTTTTCTCATGTTTATTTCAACCTTATTATATTAATTTAAAATATTCCCCGTTCTTTTTTGAAAATTGTCATTTTATATTAATATATATTAAAGGAGCTAAATATGACACTTCTATTAAACCGGAATGATGTTGTTTCCTTACTTGAAATGCAGGCATGCATGAATGTTGTTGAAAAGGCATTCGCGGAACTATCCAATGGGACAGCAGTATTGCCGCTTCGCAACAGTATTCTTCCACCTGAGGGGCTTGCGCTTTATATGCCCGCTTATCTTAAAGAGATGAAAGCACTTGCCTGTAAAGTCGTTACAGTTTATAAAAATAATCCTGCTAAATATAACATACCGACCACAATTGGAAAGCTTTTACTGCAAAATCCTGAAACAGGTGAAGTTATCTGTATAATGGATGCCGGATATTTAACAGCAGTAAGAACCGGTGCAGCAAGCGGTGTCGCAACTAAGTATCTTGCAAAAAAAGGTGATAACTTAACCGCAGGAATCTTTGGTGCAGGTGTACAGGCAAAGATGCAATTATGGGCAATAGCGCATGCCAGAAAAATTACAAAAGCTTATATATATGACCTGAACTTTGCTGCTCTTGATAAATTTGTTAATGAAATGAGTACCAAGCTTGATATGGAAATGATAATTGCTTCTTCGGTAGATGATGTATTGAACACCGATATTATTTGCACGGCTACCTCATCATCTGTTCCTCTTTTTGATGGAAATAAAGTAAAGCCCGGTACGCATATCAACGGAATCGGAAGCCACACTCCAAATGCTAGAGAGCTTGATGAAGCAATAATTAAAAGGTCTAAGTTTATCGGTGATTCAAAAACAGCATGCCTTAGCGAAGCAGGTGATATAATGATTCCAATTAAAGATGGTGTTATAAATGAGTCACATTTTTATGCAGAGCTTGGTGAAATAATAACGTGCAAAAAACCCGGAAGAGTGAATGATGAAGAGATAACATTATTCAAGTCTAACGGCTTAGCAATTCAGGATGCCGCGGCTGCAAAGCTGGTTTACGATATGGCTATTGAAAAAGGTATCGGCTGCGAAGTGGAAGTTTAAAACAATGACGAATGACGAGTTGGTGGTTACAGGTTACAGGTTGCAGGTTACAAGTTACAGGTTAAAAATTGAAAGATTGAAAATTTCTGTACTGTGAGTGTCACTATTAAATAGTGAGATTGTGAAATAGTGAGATAGTGACATTCGCAAGTACAGAGATCTTCAATTGAAAGAGGAGTGAGAAAACCTTATAAACCTTACAAACCTTACAAACCTTATAAACCTTATAAACCTTACAAACCTTACAAACCTTACAAACCTTACAAACCTTACAAACCTTAGAACTTTTTACCATATCTTCAGATTTTCACTTCATATCTTTTTTTGCTGAGCCGGTGAATGATATCCTATTTTCTGAATTAATATATCTTGTAAATACTTCCGTATAAGAAAATTATTTTTCAATCAATTAATATATTAAAATCATGAAAAGATTTTTTACTTTAATCATTGTTTTTACAGCGATGAACTACACACAAGCTCAAACATTCAGACCTGTAAATTTTGAAGGAGCGGGCTGGGTAACTGCTGTAAAGTATAGTTTTGACGGTTCAATTCTGTATGCACGTACCGATGTAGGCGGTGCTTTCAAAAGTACAGACGGCGGAAATAACTGGCTTTTTATTTCCCAATATGCTCAAACACTTGCCGGTTTATATATCCAGGGGCTTGCTGTCCACCCGGTAAGCAGCAATACAGTTTATATAGCATGCGGAACATCTTACAGAGAGAATGACCCCGGAAGAGGGGTGTGGAAAACACAGGATGGCGGATTAACATGGGCTCATGTATTAACTAACATTAATTTCAGTGGTAATGATGATATCAGATGGGGCGGTGAATGTATTGTGATAGACCCCAATAATCCGAATATTGTTTATTGCGGCGGAAGAGGAAGCGGCGTTTATAAAAGCACCGACAATGGAATTACGTGGAACCAGGTTGTGAGTCCTGCAATAGTTTCAGGAAATATCTCGTCAATTGCAATAAAACCGGGAACAACCGGTAACAATGCAGAAGTATGGGTTGGTTCACAGACAGGAACAACCTCTGCAGGTGTATGGCGTTCTACAAACGCCGGTAATAGCTGGGGCCAGCAAAGAAATGCAGGGGATATTCAGAATGTGGTTTTCAGAATACTTGTTAAAACCGATGGAACCGTTTTTGTTGCCTATAACGAAAGCTTAGCGAAATTTTCATCCGGTACATGGACGAATGTTCCCGGGTTTGAGACGGGTCAGGGAAATTTATGCGCAGTTCACTTTATGGGAAGCGAAAATAAAATTGTTGCAGGCAGAATGGACTTAACAAGATTATCAAATGATGGCGGTGCAACATTTCCCACGGTTTTACCTATGACACTGCTTCCTCCAAAACCAAAACACTCCTACAACTGGAATACAGTGGAATGGGCAAGAAATCATTTTATGCAAAACCCTGCAAATCCTAATGAATGGTATATGTCAGGAGGTTTCGGCTGTATCAAATCAACCGATGGCGGACAAAACTGGAGATATGCAACTCATGGTATTAATATCCCTGTAATGTATAAAACATATTTTCATCTTACCGACCCGAATTTTATTTATCTTCCGATGGGTGACCTGACAATGGGAAGAATTACAAACGGCGGAAATGATGGTGAAATAACTGACTATGCTTTTTATTCATTTAATATACTTCAGGATTTTTCAAACGGTACGGCAATTCTTACAACTGCTGCAAATCCATTAAAGCATTATTTAGTCGGCGGAAATATTTACCAGGGTGAAGTACCCGGTGTTTTTGTTACAAATAACAATGGAGCTAATTATACTAAAATGATTGCAGCAGGTATTCCAAACACTGCCAACAGACCTATTATTGCTGGTGTCGCTTCCAACACAGATGCAAATCAACTCATAGTATATGTTGGAGGAGACTATTCTACCATTGGAAATATTGGCGGTATTTACTGGAGCGTAAACGGCGGCGGGAGCTTTACGAGAGCAAACGGTTTATCATCAGATATAATGGCTCCGGCAGTATTTTATAATTTTTATGGACTTGGCAAAGACCCCGTTAATACAATGAAACGTTACGGATATTTTGAAGGCAATGGCGGCGGGTTTTATGAAAGTAATGATGAAGGCAAAAACTGGAGCTTGAAAAACCAGGTCGTAACAGGTTATAAAAATGCAGGGACTTTAGTTATCCATCCTTCAATCCAAAATCTTTTTTATATTGCAATCAGTGAAAGCGGATTGTTTAAAACGACAGATGGCGGGACAAGCTGGAACAATGTGGCAGGATGGGTAAGTGCTGAGCAGGTTGATGCTGCAGGAAATATAATTACCGCATATGGCAGAAGAACGGGCGATACGTTTAACAAAATTTATAAAACAACTGATAATGGCAATACATGGGATGAAATTACAAACTACAATCACCGGCTGCCGAATACAACAAGCTTATCAATTAACCCTTATAATACAAACCAGCTCTGGATAGGAACAACAGGCAACGGCACATATATCTATGATGGATTGACAATTGGTATAAGACCAATTTCATCGGAAATTCCGTCATCATACGAGCTAAGCCAGAATTATCCTAATCCGTTTAATCCTTCAACAAAGATAAACTTTGCAATTCCCAACTACTCAGAATTTGTGACTCTTAAAGTGTTTGATGTTCAGGGAAAAGAAATTGCCACACTTGTTAATGAAGGATTAAAAGCAGGGCATTATTCGGTCGATTTTAATGCATCCGGTTTTTCAACAGGTACATATTTCTATACATTATCATCAGGCGGTTTTGTTGAATCAAAAAAGATGGTCTTAATAAAATAAGTTTACAGTTTCATCCTTCATTCTTCATTGATTATTGCTCATTGCCAATTGTTCATTGCTCATTGTTCGGCCCATTTCTCCAACTGCAATTGCATCTTCATCACTCTTGCAGAAAGCTTCTCTGTGCTGAGCTTCTCTCTCATACTATCCACAAGTATCGGGAAAGCAAACGGAGTTGGCCGCTTAGGATATGTCAATATTATCTTCTGTGAATTTATCCTGTCCAGTGCCTGCCTTAACCTTGCTTCTTCCAACTGGAAATACAGCATCTCTTCATATGCCTGTTTCAATAACAGGTTATCCGGCTCATATCTTGAAAACACATCAAACAGCAGTTCCGATGATGCCTGTATGTTCCTGTTAGTCTTTTGGCTCCCGGGGTAACCCTGGAAAATCAAGCCGGAAACCCTTGCTATCTCCCTGAACTTCCTCTTTGCCATTTCAATGCTGTTAATGCTTGCCTGTATGTCGTTAGTTAAATTCTCATTACTGAATAAGCCGTGGCTCAATGCATACTCAGCATCAAAATCCTTATCTGAAAGTAGCTCAAAACCGTAGTCATTCATTGCAATGGTAAATGTAATCGGCATATACTTAGCTAACCTGTATGCAATTAAAGCACCCATACCTTCATGCACCAGTCTTCCTTCAAAAGGATAGATAAATAAATGATACCCTTCCCTTGTTTTTATTTTTTCTATCAGCAGTTCGTTTTGGGAAGGCACCTTTGACCAGCGTTGCTGCAAATTAATAATCGGCTGTATCTCTTTTATTTCAATATCTTCCGTTATTCCTCTGCCTGCTTCATCAATCTTAATCCTTAAGTACTGCGATAGCTGTGATGATAACGGCATCCTGCCTCCAAGCCAGCTTGGGACAATTGCATTTTTAGCTTTAGCTTTCTTTACATATGCAGTCATGCCTCTTAAATAAAGCAGTTCAAGTGTCCTTCCTGCAAAAGAGAAGATGTCACCTGTCTTTAATCTTGTTATAAATCCCTCTTCCACCGAGCCGAGGTTCTTGCCTGTCAATAACTTTACGCTCATGCTTGCGTCGCTTACAATAGTACCTATTCCCATCTTGTGCCTGATTGCTTTTTTCCTGTCATTTACTATAAACACTCCATCTTCCTTTACTACTTTATTATATTCATCATAGCTTGTAAGAGTCTTTCCGCCGCTGTGAATAAAATCCACAATCCATTGCCATTCACTTTCTGTTAATGACTCATATGCAAATGTTGTTTTAACTTCATGAAATGTCTTAACAGGGTCAAAGCCGTTTGATACTGCTAAGGTAACAAGATATTGAATAAGCACATCATAAGGTTTAATATACGGGTCGCGGTTTTCAAACTGTTTATCTTTGATAGCCTGCTTAAGAGCCGCAGCTTCAACAAGCTCAAGTGAATGTGTCGGTACGAAATATATCTTGCTTACTGCACCGGGTTGATGTCCGCTTCTGCCTGCTCTCTGCAGAAACCTTGCTACTCCTTTCGGACTTCCAATCTGTATCACCGTTTCAACAGGACGGAAATCAACTCCTAAATCTAAGCTTGATGTACAAACTACAACCTTCAGTTTTTCCCTATGCAATGCGCTTTCTACCCAGTCGCGTATCTTCCTGTCTATTGAACCGTGATGCAGTGCAATTACACCAGCAAGCTCCGGATGATAATCAATTAACTTCTGAAACCATATCTCACACTGTGAACGGACATTTGTAAATATCAAAGTTGTCCTGCTGGCATCGATGATAGGGATTATCTTTGGAAGAAGTCTTATCCCTAAATGCCCTGTCCATGGAAACTTCTCAACTTCATCCGGTAAAACGGATTCTATCTCAATTTTCTTGTAAAGCTCCGCTTTAACAATTTTGGTCTTCCTGTTATTAGCATCGCTTCCAAGAAGTACATCTTTGGCTTCATCAAGGTTCCCAATAGTAGCCGAGACTCCCCAAATCTTCAAATCCTTCTTTAATGCCTTCAATCTTGAGAGACCAAGCTCAACCTGCACACCGCGTTTACTGCCAAGGAGCTCATGCCATTCATCAATCACAACAGTTGTCAGGTTACTGAATAAGTCTGCATAATCCTTTTGAGCTAACAATACATGCAAGCTTTCGGGTGTTGTAATTAACACTTCCGGAATTTTGGTTTTCTGCTGAAGCTTCTTTGCCGTGGATGTGTCGCCGGTTCTTACAGCAATATTCCATGGTATTTCTAAATCGGTAACGGTCCTGTGAAGTGCTTTCTGAATATCTTTCGATAATGCTTTAAGCGGAGTTATCCATAACAATTGAAGCTTATTATGTCTCTTCTTCTTATAATCTTTCGGATGTTTATTTATCCAATCAATTATAACCGGAAGCCAGAGAGCATATGTTTTACCGCTTCCTGTTGGAGCGTTAAGCAATCCGCTGTAACCTTTCAGGTATAAATCCCAAACCTCTTTCTGAAATTCAAACGGCGTCCATCCATTGGAAGTGAACCAGTTTAAAACAATATTGTATGAAGTTTTCATTCAAATAGATCTGAATGCGATCCGGTTCTTTCTAATATCAACTCATCATTTTCAATTCTATAAATCAACAACCAATCCGGTTCTACATGGCACTCTCTACTATCTCTGTATATACCCATTAATTGATGATCCTTGTATTTTACTTCCAATTTCTCTTCATTAAAAAGTTTAATAATTAATTTATCAAGCAGCTCAATTGCCTTACTGCGTTTCATCATTAGCTTGTAATCTTTCTTGAACCGGTTAGTCCTTGATATTTTCTTCACTTTTTCAAATCAGTCAGCAAATCTTCAACTGTTTTGAAGGTCTTTAAATTTTTACGTTTGCTTGATTTATCCAGCGTATCCTTTGTAATCTTGTTCGGTATTTCTATGTTAAATGGAATGCCTTTTCTAAGCCGGACCTGATTGTAAAAAATATTAATGGCTTCAGTTGGTGTCATACCAAGTTTTTTGAATATCAGTTCTGTTTCCCGTTTTAATTTAGATTCTGTACGGGCTCTTATCATTGCATTTTTAGGCATTTATACCTCATTTCTATATTTGTATCCCATTTGGTATACAAATATAATAAATTTATGGTGACAAAAACAATTTGCCAGACACTAAATTGTGAATTACTAAGATAATAGTTTTCTTAAATTCTCCAGCGTATCTGCTTCTTCTACTTTCTTATCATGCCGCCATCGTGCAATCCTCGGGAAACGCAATGCTACTCCCGATTTATGCCTGGTTGAAAGCGCTATCCCTTCAAAAGCGATTTCAAATACCAACTCGGGCTTTACTGTTCTTACTGGACCAAACTTCTCCAGTGTATTCAGCTTTACAAACTTATCCACTTCTTTTATCTCTTCATCAGTTAATCCCGAGTATGCTTTAGTTACAGTCACAAGGTTATCACCATCCCACACAGCGAAAGTGTAATCAGTGAACAGGTCAGCTCTTTTGCCATGCCCTTTCTGAGCATATATCATAACACCATCAAATGAATACGGGTCAATTTTCCATTTCCACCAGTCGCCTTTTTTTCTACCTACCTGGTACTGGGATATTTTCCGCTTTAACATTACACCTTCGGTAAGCTCTTCCCTTGAGCGGTCTCTTATCTTTGCAAGCTCTTCCCATGATGAATAATTTATTACAGGTGAAAGAATAAGAGCGGGACAGTTCGCTTTATTAATAACGGATTCAAGTATTTCCCTTCGTTCAGTTAATGGATAATGCCTTATATCCTTATTCATATGTTCTATTATATCATAGCCAATTACTGCAGCAGGTGCTTCCTTCAATATTTTCTGAGTAACATTCTTCCTGCCAATTCTTGTTTGCAGCACATTAAAAGCCATCGGTTTACTTTCGCAGTAACACATTATCTCACCATCAATCACGGTGCCGTTAGGCAGCAGCTTATTCAATATATGAAGCTCGGGAAATTTTTCAGTGACAAGGTCTTCTCCCCTTGTCCAGATAAACAATTCTCCTTTTCTCAAAATTACCTGTGAGCGGATTCCATCCCATTTCCATTCTGCCATCCAGTCTTCCGGTAAACCAAGGTCTTCAGGCTTGCTTTCAATAGGATGTGCAAGGAAGAACGGGTACGGCTTCGAAACATCATCATAACCATCACCTGCATAAACAAGCTCTTTGAACGTCACTGTATCAGGATGCCAGTTCCCCATTAACTTATGGGCAATAATATTTGTTTCGATTCCTGTTAACTCTGCAACTGCACGCACTAAATTATTTTGCGATATGCCAACCCTGAAACCGCCTGTAATAATTTTATTGAATACAAATCTTTCTGTCTGGTCAAAACATCTCCAAGCATCGATTATTTTTTTCTTCTTAGTCTCTTCATCCTTATCAGTTAGCTCATCAAGATATTTTATCCAGTGAGTTAATGTTTGGGTTGATTCACCTAACGGCTTGGGAAGTATTAAAGCAATTACTTCAGCAAGGTCACCTACGGAGTGATATGATTCATTGAAGAGCCAGTCCGGAATACCTGCATACTCAACTGCCCACAAAGCAAGCTTAGTTGAATTGAACTGCCGCTTTATTTTTCTTCCCGAAAATAAATATAATGTCCACAGCTTATCTTCATCCGGTGCGGATTCAAGATAATCTTTTAATATTGTTATCTTATCATTTGTCTTGTTGGTTTGGTCAAGACATGCAAAAAACTCAGCAAATTTTTTCATCAGTTATTAAAATTATCAATCCAAATTCATAGAAAACAGGATTATTTATTAACCTCTTCCTAATTATAAAAAATAAAACCCCGGCTTTTACCCGCTGCGTTCCTTTATAAAATTTACCGGTTTTGCGGTTTAAATGCACTTTTTATACAATTAATATTTTAGTGCATTTTTCAGTACATATTTTTTTCATCCATTAAAAATCTAACCAAATTCGTGAGCATCATTTTAAAACAATATTACGACATGCTTTAATTTATTTCGATATTAACAAAGAACGATTGTGATCGATATTATACAATAGCAATCACTACTATCATAAATTAGTATAGTAATTATTAATTGTCAAATTTTACCTGAAAATAGTTTGGAGTGTATTGAGTGCTTAGAGTTTATTGAGTGTATTGAGCATTTTTTCATAATGTGGAATATAAGAAGAGTAATCAGGTAAGGATTCCCCTCTCGAGAGAGGGGGAGCGAAGCGGAAGGGGGGTGTCCTATTATTGACACTGATGAACTTCAAGTAATACTTTAACTCTCCAACAACAGCGACAAATATTTGCTACCAAATTTTTCCTATAGCGATATTGGTTAATGATATAGTGAAGTTTTATTTTTCAGAAAAAATGCCGATTCCGGCTCAAAATCGCAAATCTTAAATCGAAAATCTCACATCTCTGACGGCGTTATCTGCTTATACTGCAATGAGTTAACCCCTGTTTTCCAAAAACGATAACCCAACTTGATACCAATTTGAACCCAACTCCGGCACAACTTGAACCCGTCTTAGCACTGTTTTGAACCCAACTCTGATTTTTCCGCGTTAACCCCGTGTCATTCCTGCCCGGCACATTTGGAGGGATTTTAAGGCGGTGTCAAATCTGTATGGATTTTTAATATTCTGGTAATTTTTCTTCCCTGTCAATTTCATCAAACTCCCATCTCAATCCTGCCTGCAGTGTTATAAAAGGAGATTCTTTAATTTTATCTGAGAAGATAGTATTAAATACAGATTTTGCGATAACGTTTAATCTGCTTGTGATATTATACATTACTCCTGCTCCTGCTGTTATCCCTATACCACTTTTTGAATCCGAAGTTTCAACAATTCCCGACCTTGTTCTGCTTGAACCATACAATCCGCCGCCTATCTCAAAAAAGCCTTTAATATTCTTTTCACCAATATATATCCTTTCTCCTGCAGTGATAGATGCTAATGACCTGCTTATGTATTCATTGTCGCGGTAATTTTTGATTTTATTATACATGCCAATAATCAGAAATTCATTACCACCTGTTTTATATCCTATTTCTAATCCTATGTTTGGTTTCGTTTTATATTCCTTTGTGTAAAACATATCAAAATTTGTTATACCGCCTGATACGGCAATGGAATAATTATTCAATGAATTTTGTTTCAATCCATTGCCTTTTCCATTCAAAACCACCCCGGCATTTAATGTAAAATACAGTACTTCCTTAAGCTGCGGAAGAACGCTGTGAATCTTCCCTTCCATCAATAAATCAAGTGATTTTGAAAGAGGTATAAATCTCCCTGCTGCAATACTAAATCCTAATCCGGCATCTGTATAAGTATTGTATAATTTTCCATATACATTATTTTCATTTACATATCTTCCGAAATGAATATAATTTCCAAAGCTCCCCTGGATAAAGTAGTTTTTACCTGTAAAAAATCTGGGACCTATGCTTATCTCAATATTTTCTATCTTATCTTTTATCTTATTGCCATGGTATTCATATTTTGAAGGGCTAACATTAAAAGATGTATAATTTACTGAAAATAATAATGAAGAATTTAAACCTGAAAAGTTATATGAAATTTCCGTTCCAAAGGTGAACCCGGGTAATGGATTAATTTTTTTGGGGTAGATATCATCTATCAAATAAGCAGCTCCGCCGCCTGTTATTCCCAAAGACCAATATCTGTTATTTATATTTATTTTACCTATTGTTTCTTTCTTCTGAGAAAATAAGAATGAGGAAAATATTAACTGAAGTATTACGACAGACATTATTGCTTTCATTACTACCTCTTATTGATGTTATATTATGAATAAGTAATAAAAGTAAATTTATGCCATTTGGTTGATTTGATTTATAAACTTCTGTAAAATCAAAATTCAGCTTTCATTTATCAAGTCATTTTTAGGCGACTCCTCAATCTCGCCTTCAAATTCTGTCTTCAGAACGTGTGCAGCATCTTTCTGCTCTCATGACCATTCCACAAACACACCGGTAAATCAGTTTCTTTTATTTGTGATTGGACAAAATTTTTATTCATACAAAAAAATAAGGCGGTCAAAAATTAACCGCCTTATTACTATAATACTTCTTCAATATTCATTTCTATTAGTTATTAGTTATTTTAGCAAAACCATCTTCTTGGTTTCAGTAAATACTTTTGTTAATTGTCCATTGCTAATTGTTAATTGACAGAAATATATTCCGCTTGCAAGATTAGCCCCATTCCATTTTATATTATATTCTCCCGGAGATAGTTCTTCATCCAGCATAATTGCTGCCTGCCTGCCAAGCATATCGTACAATATTATTTTTGCTTTTACTTTTTCATTGCCGCCAATATCAAAATTAATATTGGTCGAAGGATTAAACGGGTTAGGATAATTCTGATATAAATGATAACCGGATGGAACATTATTTGAAATGGGTTTTATGCCAATGCTTGCAGTAGTTGTTTTCAGTATTTTGCTATTTGCACTAAAAATATAACCTGTGTTTTCTGAAGTAAAAGCTATTGAATTTGAATAATACGTATTAAAGAATATAAAATATTCAATCCATGAATTTCCCAGGTCATATGAACTGATTACGCGGCCCTGTAAATCAATTGCCCAAACTTTTTTTGAAGGTGTAATTGTCAGATCGGTAATCGGATTTGAATATGGATATATCCAAGTCCAGTTAGCACCTCCATTAGTGCTTCTGTTTATGCCATGATCACTTATTACAAAACCTGTGTTCTCATCCGAAAAGATTATTTTATACGAATTTTCCTGGGGTGCCGCGATAGACATATTATAATTCCACGTATTTCCGCCGTTCGTTGTTTTGTAGATATTTCTGAAATATGTTACAACCCAGCCTGTAATTTCATTAATAAAGTACATAGCCTGTACATCCATCCCTACATTAAATATTTTCTGCCAGTTTTCTCCGGCATTAACGGTTTTTAGTATACCGAAACCACCGCTTATATATCCTGTATTATAACTAGGAAATGTAATACAATTGAAATAATAAGATGTATCGTTACTGTAAATTTTCGCCCAATTAATACCTCTATTTGTAGTTTTATAAATACAATTCAAGTTTCCAGCCCAGCCTGTATTTTCATTGATAAAATATAGCGCATCAAAATTAGTAGTTGTATCAATTATCTTTGAATACCATGTAAAACCGCCATCGCTAGTGCTGCTTGCAAAGCCTGGTCCCTGAAATCTGCCACTTAGTATAAAACCTGTGTTATCATTTAAAAAAACCGGTTTTCGGTATTCATCTGCTACATTGTAGCAGATAGAATCCCATGACGTTCCTGTATTGCTGGAAATATAAATTAGACCCTGAGAACCTGCTGCAATTACATCATTGGTATTTAATGCTATATCCGTAATATAAGAATAGTTTGATTTATTAATACTAAAAGCTAAGCTCCAATTTTCTCCGCCGTTTGTTGTTTTATAAATCAATGAATTATTATTCATACTACCTGTAACTAATCCGTTATTAATATTTGAAAATGATAAATCATAAAAGCTCACATTAACCGGTGTGAAAATTGCTGTCCAGTTTTCACCACGGTTAGTAGTTTTATATACTGAATTGCCTCCTCTAACCCATCCAGTGTATGAATTAATAAATACTAAATGTGCAATATATGATTGATAAGGGAGAGTAAGTTTAACCTGCCAGTTAATACCACCGTTAACAGTTTTATAAAGATAATTGCCGATATTATTCGATGTGCTTATAAGACATGTATCTGCCGAAAGCCATTTCATACAATCAGAACCTGATGTATTAAAGTTTAAATATATTGAATCTGCGTTCCAATTTGCGCCCGAATTTGTAGTTTTATACAATACATTTATACTCTCATGAAAACTTTGCAGCCATCCGGTAGATTGGTTTATAAAGTCGATTGCATGATACCATTTATATTTGCCGCTGTCAACAACAATCCAATTATTTCCTGCATTAGTAGTTCTTAAAATAGTGCCATTACTACCTGCAGCAATTCCTGAATTTTCATTAAAGAATCTTATAACACCAAGAGAATATTTGATTCCATTATATTGGATTACCCAGTTTCTGCCTTTATCGGTAGTCTTCATTATAGTACCGCAAGCACCCGCTAAATAAGCGGTATTGCTGTTCAGCCAGTAAATATCATTTATATCGTTGCCTTGAGGGAGAGGGCTCTGCCAAAACCATCCCTGCTGTGAAAAGAGTAAACAAGAATTGAAAAATATTAATATGTATAAGTGCTTATACATAATGTCATATGCTCATATTGAATAGTATAGATTAAAAAAGAACGTGTATAAATTTAATTTAAATTGAAACTTCTGTAAAATCAAAATTCAGCTTTCATTTATCAAGTCATTTTTAGGCGGCTCTTCAATCTCGCCTTCAAATTCTGTCTTCAGAATATGGGCGTCATATCCCTGCTCTCTCAGCCATTTTACAAACACATCCGTAAAGCCATGAGTGATATAAATTTTTTCAGCACCTGTTTCCTTTATAGCAGTGTTCAACCCGTTCCAGTCAGCGTGGTCCGAAACTACAAATCCCCTGTCAATAGCCATTCTTCTTTTTACACCTCTCACCGCCATCCATCCCGATGCATTTGCAATTGAGTATGGCTCAAATCTTTTCAGCCAGGGTGAACCCAAAACAAATGAAGGAGTTAGAATCATTGAACCGTGGTAATCATTCCTGTTTGATGAAGTTACCTTTTCAGCATCAGGAAGCTTCACTCCTGCTTTGATAAATATTTCATTTATATTCTGCACTGCTCCATGGACAAAAATTTTCCCGATAGATGCATCAAGATTAAATAATAATCGTTGTGATTTCCCGAGAACATAACCCATGAGCACACTTGCTTTGCCGTTCTTTTCATTACCACGCCACCAGCTGTTTATTTCATCACTGATTTCCTTCTGAGTTTTCCATTTATAAATTGGCAATCCAAATGTTGATTCGGATACAAATATATTGCACTTAACAGGTTCAAATGGAGTACTGATGCCATCATCTTCAAGCTTGTAATCACCTGATACAACTGCAACTTCACCTTTGTATTCAACTCTAATTTGTGCAGAGCCGATTATATGACCGGCAGGATGAAGCGATATTTTTACACCGTTAATATCCAGCGGCTCATTATATTCAATCCCTTTAACATTTATCTTACTGCCTAAGCGGTGCTTTAGTATCGGGACTGTTAGCATTTGTGCAAGATAATATTTGCTTCCATAGTGTGCATGGTCGGAATGACCGTGAGTAATTACCGCCTTATCAACTGCCTTCCAGGGGTCAATATAAATATCCGCCTGCGGACAGTAGATTCCTTTACCGGTAAATTTTAATATTTTATCCAAAATCCTATATTTTTAAAATATTTTAATTATTAATGTTTATTAAAGAAATGGAAATAGGAGATATAAAATTCATAGTTGATTAATAAGATTAAAAAGCTTGAACCCCAGATTAACCTTGATTAATATGATTTGAATGATTAGAAAAGCTTGAACCGCAGATTAACCCAGATTAATATGATTAGAATGATTATATCTTCTTTTTTTGATTACAAATATTCAAACTTTGTAGAATACAAATTAGAATATATAGTTCACAAAGAAATTTTTTCTAAAGATTTGTTTATTTAATAATAACTTTGCAATATATGTTCGCTTTTTGTAAAATATTGCCTGGAATAAAGGAAATTTATGCAATTATGGAGGTCTAATCATTCTAATCATATTAATCTGGGTTAATCTGTGGTTCAAGCTTTTTCAATCCGAAATCCGAAATTTTTATGGTGTTTTTTATGATAAAATATTTTAGCTTAGAGACTAAATAATTTGAGATGTTATTAAAACAACCGCCTGATAAAATAAGCCCCGAACAAAATTGCTTTGTTCATTTTAAGACAAGTAAATATAATTGTCCTGAGCATATTACAACCTTAACCGTTAAGTTTGCGTTAAACGGCTCTGCACATTATAAAACTCCAAGCGGTGATTATATTCTTAATAACAATTACCTTATAATTAATGCGGGACAAACCTGTTCATATCAAATTGATTCATCACAAAAAGTAGAATCTATTTCGGTTTATTTTAATAGTGATTTTGTAAATGAAGTACTTGGAAATTTAATAACTCCTGAAGATAAAATATTCCACCCGTTCATTACAAAAAATCATCAGCCCATTCACTTCTTTGAAAGACTGTATTCCATCGATAATTTTGTAATGCCTGTTGTAATGAAAATGAGGATTGCATCAAATGTATCATACGAAGACCCCTGTTGGTGGGAAGAACAATATTATGAATTGCTGACAAAGATGCTTTTGGTTCACAGAAATATTTATAAAGAAGTTGAAAAGCTTCCTCCTGTAAAGCTTTCTACAAAAACAGAATTGTATAAAAAGATTTGGAAAGCAAAAGAGTTTATCGACAGTTCATTTAAGGAAACAATAACACTGGAAAAGATTGCCGAAGCCGCATGTATATCACGCTATCATTTTCTCAGGCTGTTTAAAGAAGTGTTCAGTGAAACTCCGTATCAATACATAAGCAGAAAGAGAATTGAATATGCAATGAACCTGCTTTCCAATACCAACATGCCTGTTACACAAATCTGCAATGAAGTAGGGTTTGACAGCTTAAGCTCCTTTAGCTGGCTGTACAAACAAAAGATGGGCTTCTCACCCGAGACATTCCGCACAATGTTCAGGAAGCATACAACAAAATTAGCAATATCAAAGAAGTAAAGTTCAATTTGATGTTGTAGATTTGTATAATTGTGAAGGGATTGCTCAGATTCGTTAGATTTACCGTGTTGAGAGGGTAGAGGGTAGAAGTTAGAGGTTGGAGGGTAGAAAATCTAGCTTCTAACTTCTAACTTCTTAATCTGATGAATCTGATGAATCTGACTAATCTGATTAATCTTTTAAAATTTTTCAATAAACTTAATATAAATAAAGGAGTAAAATTCATGGCAAATGCAATAAATTGGTTCGAAATCCCGGTGCTGGATTTTAAAAGAGCACAAAAATTTTATAACTCTATTTTCGAATTTGAATTGTTTGAACAGCAGATGGGTGATTATGTTATGGGATTTTTCCCGGGCGACCAGAGCGGTGTAAGCGGTGCTATATGCCACGGTGAAGGCTACAAACCATCAGAGCAGGGTACTCTTGTTTATCTTAATGCTGATGGAAAGCTTGATGATGTTATTGGCAGAATTGAAACAAACGGCGGTAAAGTTGTTATGCCTAAAAGCTTAGTTACTGAAGAGATTGGTTACATTGCTACATTTATTGATACTGAAGGAAATAAAGTAGCATTACACTCACCAAAGAATTAATTTTAAATAAGCAGCACAGACATTCCTACCTGTGCTGCTTTTTTAATTTACTATTTCCTTACCCTCTATCTTATCTATCTTCTTATCGTCAAGCAGGTACTTTGGTACTGTGCGGAAAAAATAATCCCATAATGGATTGCTCACACCATATCCAGTCTGCTCATCTTCGTAATGGTGACGCAAGTGATACACACGCAGAAAATTACCTATCCTGCTTTTCATCGGCAAGTGGTGGGTTGCATAATGAATTGAATCATATGAAACATAACCAAGCAAAAAGCCAGAGAAAACAGTTAAATTGTACATTCCAAATAAATTATAAAATGCAAAATAGAACATTGAAGCAAGCGGCACACTGACAAGCAGCGGCATCACAAGACGTGTTGCATCACGCGGGTAATCGTGATGAATTCCGTGAACAAGAAAATGCACTTTTTTCCCCGTATCTGTCTTTGGCTCATAATGAAATGCCCAGCGGTGTATCGAATACTCCGTTATTGTCCACAGAAGAATGCCAAACAGGTATGTTAATATCCCGTAAGTTAAGCCGGCTTCTAAAAAGCCGTAATAAGCAGTAACCATAATAATAGGAACAAAAACTATTACCGGTGTTACAGGATGTATATGCGAGAAATATTCCAGAAAGGAATTTTTGAACAAAGGAATAGTTTCGTTCTTATTGGAAACATATTTTGCTTTGGACATAATATAATATATAGAATAAAATTAAGTAATATTATAAAAAATCAGTTAGTTATAAACCTTCATCAATAAATAATACCGCAATTAATACAAAATAATTCCATTATTTAAATCTTTATCAAATGTTTTTATAATAATACCATGATATTTCTCAATATTAACCTGGCTTATTTTATCAACAGCATCTCTTTTGCCTGCACAAAATCACCGGCAGTTAATTTGTAGAAATAAAATCCGCTGGAAATATTTTGAGCATCGAACTGCACTTCATAATTTCCTGCCCGCTGTACAGCATCAACCAAAGTAGTTATTTTATTTCCAAGCACATCATATACCTCAAGCATTACTTTTTTTGTTTCCGGTATTGAATAACTTATCAATGTCCCGGGATTAAACGGATTCGGATAATTCTGATTCAATGCATATCCTTTAATTTCCATATTCCGGAAATTGATGCCAATAGGTCCGTTGATACCAATGGTGAAAGGGCCATCATACCCGCCGGTTGAATTCGGCACTGCATAACATGTTAAATACTGCGGCTCGGCAGCACCAAATATTAAATCCATCTTATTTGTTGTAGGACTTGGCCCGCGGCCTACATAATAAGGTGTTTGATAAATTGTATTATTAGTGCTATCGGGAAACGCAAACTGAGATGTAACATATGTTGTAGAATTCAAGCGTACTTTAAAATGGATATGTGTTGCTCTGCCGGGATACCAGCCGGGATACACTGTATCAAACTCTGCAACACCATTGTTATCAGTTGGCTGGGTGCCGCGTAAGAATGTTTCTCCAACAAATGCACCGTAAGCAGAATAATTACCGTTACAGCTTGCATGCCAGACATCTACCAATACACCGGGTATTGGAGTGCAATCTTCCTGTACAACTGTAACAACCAAATGAAGCTCTACACCGCGCTGCCCTTCGGTTATGTCCCGTCTTACCAGGTCTGCATTTAAATAAAAGGGACCCTGGTCTTTTTCAGGTGTAAGCCAGCAAATAGGAACATTGTTTAATTTTGAAGGCAAAGATTTTCTGCTGACTTTTTCTATTGTCTTTAAGGGAGGAAGCATGGCACCGATTCCAATAGCCCCCAATCCTTTTATAGCGTCCCTTCTTTTCATAAAATTTCTCCGTTTTTGTTATAAAGTGGTATATTTAAGTCCGGTATTTTTAAAATCCTTAATATTTATAAGAATCAAATTTGCATAACTTTAGTGCCGGGGTTTGGAAAATTTTCTAATGTAAGTTAAATGATGTAAGGAAATCCAGTAATAAAAGTAAAAAATTTTAGAGAAGTATATAAATTATTTAAAGCAGCCGGGAAATTCTGTTAAGTCTTTTTACGACTTCAAGTGTAGATTATAAAACAGAAAAAACTGAATAAATCAGGTTTTCCTCGGAGTGATCCCGCTTGGCGGGACGACCTCATGTGTCCCGAATGATATGAAATGGCGAAAATAATGTTCTTTTCGCCATTTTTAATAAAAATTGTTTTCCAAATATCCCATTTTTAGCCTGTTTTTAACGCCATCGCTGACAAAATCGCTGACAGTTTAAGCCATCATAGATAAATTAAGTATTGTAAAGATATGGGATATGGTTTCTATATACCAGATATATAAATTTAAATGATTATTGATAATATTATGGAGTTAGGGTAATTATAAATCAATTGAAAAAATTTATTTCCCGGATAAGGATAGGAAAATATGCTTATAGCATATAAAACATGTGCGTTTAAGTGCAATAGTGTCCTTAATTAATTGCTGCTGTAAGCTAGTATCTATAATAATCTTGAATTTATTTAAGTTAATAAATTTTTACCGTGAACTTATTTAGCTATAATCGTTAGCGCATTAGTGTTGCTTGTAATTAAAAAATAAATTATTATATTTTATAGATTTAAAAAATTGGATTACGTATAAAGAATCATAGGCTTACTTAGTTTAATCTAAATACATAATTTTTAAATCACTCTTAAAATTGTCTGTGACTTAAATGGAAGTAGTCTCAGAAAATACAAATTTTTTTAAGAGAGATTTCCAATATTCTGACTTTCCACCAAAAAGAATCTCTTCCCGGCTTACTATAATCTATTTTATAGAATACATAATTAAATCTTCAGGATTAGGCTGTTTCATTACATCATTCTTAACCAAAAAAGTTTACTATAATGAAAACAATTAAAATACTACTTGTATTTTTTGTTCTAATATTAAATGAGTATGTTGAAGCACAGACATTTTGTCCATGTCCAGATCCGATATCACCACTAAGCTCATATGCATCAATTGACCCTCCTACACTTGTCTGGCATTCGGTTGTTTGGGGATCGTGTAATTATTATAATATACAATATTATTCATGTAACCAATGCGGTGGCCCGACATGTTTTATTGGGGGTTTCATACCCGTCAACGGTCAAGATACTATTTTTCGCATGGATAATAACTCGTGGAGTACTTTCCCAATTTACGAACCTATATATTGGGCTGTAAGGACCGGACCAGGGTCACCCCTTTATGCAGGTGTACCTTGTGTACAATTGGTCAGGTTACCTGCAGCACTTCCGCCTGTGTCATTAATGTCACCACCAAACGGAGCTATTGGGGTTGATACAATGCTATGGCTGCGCTGGAGCAAATTGGATAGTGCAACCAGCTATCGTGTACTTATCTTTGATGACGTTTTGCTGGGTTCAATCAAGATAGATACAGTTACAGCATTGGATAGTATTTTGGTAAACATGCTACCTAATGTATATTATCTTTGGCATGTAAAACCATATAAGAGCGGTGGTGAAGGTCCGTTTTCCGATGTATTCAGTTTCACTACATTAAATCCGCCTGTACCACCACCTGCTCCAAACCTGGTTTCACCAATTGACGGTGCAGTCCTCATAAACACAACCCCATTACTGGAATGGAGTTACCTGACTACGGCTACAGGTTACAGTGTTCAGATTGCTAAAGATGCACAATTCGTCGATATTAGATTTGATTCTACTGGAATAATAAATACAAATATTACAGTTCCTTTCGGTTTTTTGAATGGTGATTCAACTTATTTTTGGAGAGTTGGTGCATATAATGCATATGGGAATGGTTATTTTTCTGAACGGAGTTTCACAATTATACTCCCATCATGGTTTACCCAGAACAGTGGAACAAACTATGTTCTTAATAATGTCTTTTTCGTTGATTCTTTAAAAGGCTGGATCGCTGGTGGAGATCCATATCAATATGTATTTCTAAACACAAGTGATGGAGGCAATCACTGGAACCAACAAACGCTTCCGGGATGGAATGGAACTGCTTATGATGTTTTTTTTGCTGATCAAAATACCGGCTGGGTTATGGGGAGTACAGGATATATTCGAAAAACAACTGATGGTGGTTTATCATGGGTGAGTCAATCATGTTCGTATGGTTATTATATTCTGTCAATATTTTTCACTAATACAGAAACCGGTTATTTTGCAGGTGGATATCATGATTTCCAACAAGCAACTATTTATAAAACTACCGATGGCGGTACCAATTGGGTACAAATGATCAGCAATGTAACTTCCGAGCTAAACAGGGTATTTTTTCCTTCATCTGCAACAGGATATGCAAGCGGTGGTTCAAGCGGTACAGGGGTTATAATAAAAACAACGAATAGCGGTATAAATTGGGTGACACTAAGCGGAACGGGTAACAACTGGTTATATGGAAATTATTTTGTTAATGATTTTACCGGATGGGCTGTTGGAACTAATGGCACAATAATATTTACTAATAATGGAGGAACTAATTGGTCCTCCCAATCAACCGGTACTAACAATACATTAAGATCCGTGTATTTTAGTAATATGACAACAGGATGTATAGTTGGTGATAGCGGCTTAATATTGTACACTTCAAATTCCGGAACTAATTGGATACCCCAGTCATGTCAGACAACTAATTCTCTTAATTCAGTAATTTTTAAGGAACGAAATGGATGGACGGTTGGAGCAGATGGAACAATTCTTAAAAACATAATGGGTGGTGCTGCAATACCGTTTGCACCTGCTCTGATATCACCTGTAAATAATGCAACAGGTATATCATTAACACCGATACTAGACTGGAGTGATGTTCCGGGAGTCTATAAATATAGAGTTCAATTATCAACTGTTGAAAATTTCAGTTCTATAATATTTGATGATAGTAGTTCTTCTTTATCACAAGATACTATTCCAACAGGAATTCTCTCATTTTACACAAACTATTATTGGAGAATTTCGGGAAGAAATGGAACAGGCTGGAGCCTTTATTCCTCAACCTGGAATTTCAGAACATTCGGACTTCCCTTACAAGTTAATTTATACAATCCTGCAAACAACTCAACAGAACAGCCTACTAACCTAACATTCACGTGGTATAAAGCATTACAAACTTTGATGAAGTTTGACAAAAATGATAATCAAACTGATGAGAGTTCAATAATCAGTAAAGTTTTTAAACCCAAAAGTGATATTGATGCCATAAGTGGATACTGGTTTGAACTTGTATCTGATACTGTTACTATGCAGAATCTTGTTAGAGATACTACTCTCAGTGATTCAACAAAGTTTTTAAATGGATTGAATTTAGGGACAACATATTTCTGGCGGGTAAAAGCCTGGAATGAAGCTGGCTGGGGTCCATTCTCACTTTGGTGGAAATTTACTACAGCTTTTGGACCACCACAGCCTGCTGTACTTTATAGCCCGCCAAATAATTCAATACTTATACCCAGCAATATTTCATTCAAATGGTATAAAGCAAATGAAATAAATCTTTCAAAGCGGTCTGTTCAATTTGACCCAACTGTTCATTTATTAAGAGAAAATTCTATAAATCCTCAAAAATATGGAGCAGATGCAATTACTGCATATTGGTTCGAAATAGTAACTGATACTATTACTCTTTCAGGATTGATAAGGGATACAACCTTAAGTGATACAATAAAGGTAATAAGTAATCTTAATTTATCGGCAATTTATTATTGGCGTGTGAAAGCAAAGAACCAGTCCGGTTGGAGTTCTTTCAGTGGGTGGTGGAAATTAATTACAACTCCATATTGGGAAAGTGGCTGGGTAATTCAGGCACAAGATGATAATTACAGGTCAATTAATTTTATAAATTCTCAAACAGGATGGGCTGCTGCGAACAGCGGCAACATGAAAAAAACAACAAATGGTGGCAGCAACTGGTTTGTAGTTAATTCAGGACTGGAATTGCCAAAATCAATTTGGTTTAATGGGAATTCTGGTACGCTTCTTCGCATATATAATTCACCTCCCGCAGAATGGATGTCATGGGATGGTGGTTATAACTGGTATATCTATATGTTTTTAGATTTATATATTTCTGCAAATTTTAATTCTGTAACTTATTCTGGTGGAGTACCCTGGATTTGCGGTCTCGTTCAAACATTTGACCCTTATCAAAGTATGAAATCTGCCATTTTAATGGGAGATGGCCCCATAGCTCAACTAGTATATCAGGATAATGATGCTGTTCAATTGAACCGGATCAGATTTACTAACCCGGAATGGGGTTGGTGTGTAGGCAACAGTGGAAGAGTTATCAGATATATCAGGGGTTCATGGACTAAATTTATTTTGAGTGGTAACCTTTACGGTGTAAGCTTTCCCGATACAGCTACAGGATACGTTGCGGGAGAAGGAGTTATGTATAAAACCACAAACAGCGGTTTAAATTGGACACAGCTCCATCCGTTTAATCCTGATGGAAATTACAGCGATGTAAAATTTGTAAATAATAATACAGGATGGGTTGCGTGTGATATTACTCCGGTAAGCTCGGGAATATTGGGTACAACTAATGGTGGACTTAACTGGACAATTCAATGGGTAGGTACAAGCATTTCTCCTCCATATGAATTATACTTTGCGGATTCAACAACCGGCTGGGCTGTAATAGGTGCAAACATTATTAAGACAGATGCGGGCGGTAATCCTTCTCAAATTGGAATACCTGATTTAATATCACCTGAAAATGGAACAACAGCTTTGCCATTGATACCAATTTTAGATTGGAGCGATGTATATAATGCTACAAAATACCGCGTTCAGTTATCAAATGATTCTACATTTAATACAACACTAATCGATGACAGCGTTTATTCAGCTTCTCAGTTTACTATACCATCAGGTATCCTTTCTAATTCCACTATTTATTATTGGAGAGTTAAAGCAGGAAATAGTACAATGTGGAGTGCTTACTGCAATCCCTGGCATTTTAGAACTTTCGGTGTACCAAACCATGTCATTTTGAATAGTCCTCCAAATAACTCTTCGGGGTTGCCTGTAAACATAAACTTTAGCTGGTATGGAGCAACTCCAACTTTAATGCCGGTTGAAAAATCGAAAATCAATAATGAATTAAATCCTTTTAAGGAATTAAAAAATAATAATCTAAAATATGATAAACCGGATGCTATAAGTAATTACTGGTTTGAACTTGTCACCGATACAATTACATTTTCCGGATTAATAAGAGATAGTACGTTAAGCGATACAACAAAACTAATTAACGGTTTAAATTACAGTGCATGTTATTACTGGCGTGTAAAAGCAAAGAACGAGGTTGGATGGGGACAATTCAGCAATTGGTGGAAATTCTCAACAGTTTCTAATATGATTTGGAATACACAATTCAGCGGAATCACTTCAAACTTAAGAAGTATTTATTTTGCCGATGCCAATTCGGGGTGGATATGTGGTGACAATGGAATCATTTTAAATACAACTAATGGCGGTATAAACTGGATACAACAGAATAGTGGTGTAGGAGTTCAGCTATATGATATAAATTTTGCCAATTCATCAACCGGATGGACTGTCGGAACATCCGCTACTATATTAAAAACTACAAATGGAGGTATAAATTGGTTTAGTATGTCTCCTCCACCAGGTGTTACATGGTTTAATTCTGTATTTTTTACTGATACTTTAACGGGTTTTATAACCGGAGTATATGCTCAATATATGTATATACTTAGAACTTCAAACGGTGGTTTAAATTGGACTCAAGTATACAATCTAACCAATACTCTGGAGAAAATTTGTTTCCCGAATAATCATTCATCATTATTTGGATATATTTGCGGATCGTTCTATGACGGAACAAGTCATGGAGCACTTACAAAGACAACTAACGGTGGTTTAAATTGGAACACCATTATAAATGGAACCGGAAGCAGCTATCTATATGGTACAAACTTCATTGATTCTTTAACGGGATGGATAGTTGGTAATAGCGGGATAATTCTTTTTACCTCTAATGGAGGCAATTCGTTTATTACACAAAATAGCACTACCGGTGCCGGTTTAAAATCAACTTATTTTTTGAATGCAAATTCCGGATGGGCAGTTGGTTTATCCGGCTCAATTGTTTCTACTACAAACGGAGGTACAAATTGGTTTATTAACTCAAGCGGGACTACAGCAGGGTTAAGGGCAGCGTTTGCTGTTTCACCAAACATTTGCTGGGCTGTTGGAGATGGCGGCGTTATTTTAAAAACAGGCACTTCAATTTCGCCTCCTGTATTAATATATCCTTTAAATGGAGCAAATGGAATTTCAGTAACGCCAACTTTTGATTGGGGTGATATTGAAAGTGCTGCTAAGTACAGAATTCAAATCTCAGCTGACCCCCATTTTAACTCAATACTTATAGATGATAGCAGTTCAACGATTTCACAATATACAGTGCAGTCCGGAATATTAAATAATAATTCGACTTATTATTGGAGAGCATCAGCTAAAACGACAGAGTGGGGACCATTCTCAAGCATATGGTATTTCAAAACGGGAAGTAATCCGTTACAGGTGATGTTATTTGAACCGCAGAATAATTCTGTGAATCAGCCTGTAAATTTATTATTCTCCTGGTATAAAGCAGGTGAAATATTGCAAAGCAATTATAAAGCATACAAAAAAGATAAATTTCCAGCCAATGATATCATCACCAACAAGAAAGACATGCCTGCAAGAAATATGGGTAACATAAAAGCAATATCTAACTACTGGTTTGAACTTGTAACTGACACTAATTCATTTTCAAACTTAATACGCGATACTAGTTTAACTGATACAGTTAAATCTTTAAGTGGATTAAACACAGTAACAACATATTATTGGCGTGTAAAAGCAAAGAATGAATCAGGATGGGGTCAATTCAGCAATTGGTGGAAGTTTACAACGACCCTTGCAGCTCCTTCATTAATCTCACCTGCTGACAATTCAGTAAACGTTCCACTTACTCCTTTATTGGATTGGAATGATGTAACCGGTGCAAATTCTTACAGGGTGATGATAGCCGGTGATTCTAACTTTACAAATATATTTTTTGATACATCAATAGCCGCATTATCACAGGTAACTGTTCCATCAGGAAAGTTAAATTCGTTAACGTTGTATTACTGGAGGGTTAATGGTACTAATACAAATGGCACAGGACCCTGGTCTGCAATATGGGATTTTACAACCCTTAATGCTATCAGCGCACCTGAGCTAATTTCACCGTTAAATTACTCTATAGTACAAACATTAACACCTTTGCTTGATTGGAGTGACGTAACAATTTCACTACCGGATAAATCAAAAATTCATGATAAATCTGCGGTTTTAGAATCCGGCATAAAAGTTAAAACGGGGATTGATTTATTTAATATCAACAGCAATACTTATCATGTACAAATAGATACAGATAGCGTATTCACAAATCCTTTAATCCTTGATACTTCAGGCATCGGTATATCACAACTTACAGTACCGGCAGGTAAACTTAATTATGCTATTACTTATTATTGGAAGGTAAGAACGTCCGATGGAATAAACAATAGTCCATGGTCAGTTGTATGGAATTTTTCTACTCCAGTAATTTATAATGAGAATATACCTTTTATGTCAGGCTGGAATTTAACTTCAATTCCACTTCAGGCATCTCTTATGGGATTACGTTCTTTATTCCCAGCATGTAATCCTCCTGCTTATTGGTTTAATAATGGTTATATCCCGGACACCAATTTGATAAATGGGCGAGGGTATTGGATAGAGTTTATAAATTCCGGAAGTTCAACTATCTCAGGAACACCGGTAACAACTAACCTTATTCCTGTTCTCCAGGGATGGAATCTGATATCTGCTTATCACAATGCAGTATCTGTATCATCAATTACATCAAATCCCCCCGGCATTATTAACTCGAATTTCTTCTGGTTTAATGGCAATCAATATGTTATTTCCGATTCATTAAAGCCGGGCAGGTCTTATTGGATTAACGTTACGCAAACAGGTTCATTAGTACTTCCGGTTACTGCTGATAAGTTTATCATAAGTGACAAAAAGACTAATAAAGCTAAAAATACCGATGATAAATCAAAATGGATTACAATAAATATTACAGATAAAAACGGTAAAACTCTGAATGTATATTTATCAAAGCAGGAATTTGCAAAAGACAATTATATATTACCGCCAAATCCGCCTGAAGCTATTCCGGATTTAAGATTCAACAGTGATACATATGTTGAATTACTTGGAAAATCCAAGTCGCATGAATTAGTGATGCAATCACTGCAATTTCCTGTAAAGCTTAAGGTAAATAATATGAATGATATTTCAATGAAAGTGAAAGATAATGTAACAGGTAATATATTAAATATTGTCTTAATTGATAATAAAGAAGTTTATATTGAAGATCCTTTAACCGGTTTTTCGATTATTGAAATCGAGATTCCAAAAGTATTTTCTTTATCACAGAATTATCCAAATCCTTTTAACTCACAAACTATAATTAAATATGCTGTGCCGGTAAAATCAAATGTAAAAATTGTCTTATATAATGTATTAGGACAGGAAGTTAAAGTATTGGTAGATGAAACTAAAGATGCAGGATTTTATGACTTCAGACTTGATGCTGTTGATTTTGCTTCAGGAGTATATTTTTACAGAATGCAGGCAGGAAGTTTTTCGGAAGTCAAAAAATTACTTTTAATAAAATAAGTCTTTAACAATTTTGGAGTAACCAAATGAAATCATTAACAATATTAACTTTACTTTTATCATCTTTGATTTCCGGTTTATTTTCACAGGTGGTAAATAATTCACTGATAATTACAGATAATACTTCAATAGGGGTTGATACTTTATGGTTTGGTCTGGATTCTGCTGCTACAGATGGAATTGATGCTACTTTAGGTGAGTATCAGTTACCCCCGCCTCCACCAACCGGTATCTTCGATTGCAGGTTTGTAGGTGAAGATATTTCTATTCCGCAAATGGGACAGGGAATGAGCCTGGATTACAGGCAAGGTACATCAATTTATGTAGGCAATAGACTGCATGAGCTGAAATTTCAAAAAGGAACAGGGGCTTCTGTAACATTAAGATGGAATTTACCTTCAGGTATTACAGGTAAGTTAACCGATTTAGTTGGAGGTGTAATAGTAAACGATACAATGGTTGGAAATGGTAATGTTAATATTACAAATGGAGCAATCAACAAATTGTATATGAGAATTTATTATAATCTTGCTCCGCCGCCGCCGCCGGCACCAAGATTGATACTTCCATTAAATGGTGCTGTGTGTGTGTCTTTAACACCGCTTCTTGATTGGGCAGATACTACAAGTGCTTTGTATTATCGTGTAGAGGTATCTACCAGCCCTGCATTTACTACAGTTGCAGATTCTGCAACTTCAGTAAATTCTCAGTACACGATCCCATCCGGAAAACTGTTAAACAACACATTGTATTATTGGCATGCTGCATCTGTGGGAGTAGGTGGCAGTTCATGGTCATCTTCGAGGAGTTTTACTACAACAACTGTAAGCTTTTCGGCTGTCCCACAATTATTGACACCTAAAGACGATTCAACAGGTATTTCTTTAACTCCGTTACTGGATTGGAATAATCTTACGGGGGCAATATCTTATAAAGTCGAAATATCTGTTGATAGTTTATTTTCGTCAATTGCTGATTCTGCAACGACTACATTATCTCAGTATACAATTTCTGCAGGAAAGCTGTCTATTGGTACAACCTATTATTGGAGAGTATTTGGTAAAAATGCTTGTAACACAAGTTCACCTTCAGTAGTATGGTCATTTACTACAATAGTAAATCCACCGCCGGCACCAAGATTGATACTTCCATTAAATGGTGCTGCGTGTGTGTCTTTAACGCCGCTTCTGGATTGGGCAGATACTACAGGTGCTATAAACTATAGGGTTGAAGTATCTACCAGTCCTACGTTTGCTACAATTGCAGATTCTGCAACTATAACAAATTCTCAATACACAGTCCCGGTTGGAAAGCTTTTGAATAATACGTTGTACTACTGGCATGCTGCGTCAGTGAATGCAGGCGGAAGTTCATGGTCAACATCGAGAAGTTTTACTACAACAACTGTAATTTTGCCAAATCCACCTGTACTATTTCAACCTATTAATGGTGCCATTGCCCAACCATTAACACCAACTTTAATTTGGAGTAAATTAACCGGTGCTATAAGATATTTTGTTCAATTATCAACTGACAGTACTTTTTCTGTAATAACAGATTCTGCTACAGTAACAGATTCATTTTACACAGTCCCGTCCGGAAAACTGGCAAATCATGTTGTGTATTATTGGCGGGTAACCGGCAAAAATACTTGTAATACCAGTCCCACGACAAATACCTGGCATTTTGAAACTGAGTATGAAGGGATAGAGCAAATATCGAATATAATACCTAAAGAATTTAAGCTATATAATAATTACCCAAATCCATTCAATCCCATTACAAGAATTCCTTTTGATATACCAAGGAAGTCATTCGTATCATTAAAAATTTGGGATATAATGGGAAGGGAAATAATGACATTAATAAATGAAGAAATGCACGCCGGTAAATATGAATATGAATTTTACGCACCTTCAATAAGCAGTGGTATTTATTTTTACAGGCTGGAGTCAAGTGATTATGTTTCTATAAAAAGGATGATTTTACTTAAATAATATATCAAAAGAGATTATTTGTATAAAATTGCATTAGGAATAATATTTATTTCTGTAAATATCTATGCACAACTTATAAATCTTCAGTTAATAATAAGTGATGGAGGAACTGTTGGCATAGATACTTTAAACTTTGGGCTGGACTCTGTTGCAACTGATAGTATTGATACAATACTAGGAGAATACCAATTGCCACCTGCTCCACCAACCGGTGTATTTGATTGCCGTTTTATTGGAACAGATCTTAATCCGCAATTACCGTTTGGACAGGGTTTAAACCGCGACTATAGACAAGGAAATAGTTCTTATACCGGTTCTAAATTATATGAACTTAAATTCCAAAGGGGAACAGGTAATTTAATTAACATCCATTGGAACTTACCAAATAAAATTACCGGAAGATTATATGATTTATTTGGCGGAATTGTTGTAAATGATTCCATGTATGGCAGTGGAGATATAAATTTAACTAATAATGCTATAAATAAACTTTACATGAGAGTAAATTATGATTTTGCTATTGGAATAAGAAAAATTTCACAGTTGATACCGAAAGTTACTAGTCTACATCAGAATTATCCTAATCCATTTAACTCAAGTACGAAGATAAAATTCTCAAATCCAAATCAATGCTTTGTAAAACTATCAGTATTTGATGTAACTTGTAAGTTAATTGAAATATTAGTTAATCAAATGCTTTTGGAAGGAGTTTATGAAGTCAATTGGGATGCTTCTTTAAAAGCAAGCGGGATATATTTTTATAAATTGGAAACTGAAAATGTTGTTAATACTAAAAAAATGATATTAATAAAATAGTAATATCATTACGTTCTATTAATGTGTTTGATTATTATGAAATAAGATTTTATGATAAGCTGAATATATAGAAAATCCAGCATAATAAATTGTGCAGGATTTTCTATTTTTATAACTTAATTAAGTTATGAATCAAATAAAAGTATCAGTGAAAGTGTCAGTAACACCCTTTAAAATTCCGCTTTAAATGAGGATTTTCGGTGCGGTATAAGAGTGATTTTTGGGGATTTTGGGCTGTTTTTGAGGTTTTTTAAGCTCATCCCGAACCAGGCGCTCTAACCGGGCTGAGCCAGACCCCGAAAATTTATTTCGATTTTAACCCAAAATTAAGGTTTTCTCCGGGCTTTTTTCTCTAAAATCTGTGTCAGCAAAATGTCAGCAATTTTGCTTTATAACATTGTTCAATTACCTGTTTGCAGCTTATCAATTTTATTCTTTAGTTCATCTGCTCTCACTTCTGCATAGTACCGCAAAGTTGTTGATGTACTTTTATGATCTTGCAAAGCCTGCACTTCTTGTATCGTCATACCCATCCTGCTCATCTCAGTTGCAAAGTTCTTACGAAATGTCTTTAGGGTATAATAGTGATACCTGTTTAAGCCAAGCGCTTTTTTATCTTCCTGAAAGCCTGACCAACTGCACTATCAGTTAGACCTGGAAATAGATAAGCATCTTTATCAGAACCCTCAGACAATTTCATTTTGTCGCTCAAAAACCCCTCTAATTTGCTATAAATGGGGAATTTGAACTCACTTGACGTCTTAGAAACCCTAAAACAAACAACTATTCGATGAAAATCTATGTCACTATTTTGCAACTCTAAAACATCACCCGGTCTTTGACCTATTAATAAGAACATCATTAATGCATGATAATGTTTAATATCTCTATTCTTTGCTTCCATTAATATTAACTAAAGATCTTCAGGGTAATTGTATTTATACTTCTTCCATCATAAGAAGACATAATCGTCATTAACTCACTTACAGCTAAAAACGAATACATACCAAATCCAAATTGACCATTAACCTGAGAAGTGTTCTTTTTATCTTAGTTGCCAATTGATCTTACAACTTTTTCAGGGTTTTCAAATCCTTTTCAGTTATCTTTGATTTCAACTTTAAATTCTTCAAGGATTCTGCCGCTAACAGTAATATCGATTTTTATATCCTTCGTGTATCTGTTTCTTATTTACATTTAAGCCCTGAGTTCTTGACTCTGCCCTGAATTTTGGTAACCTATAAGTTGTTTTACTATTCTGATGGATTGGTTTTATCTTTGATTCAAGCTCAAGATCCAACATCTGTCTTGTAGTTACAATATTAATTGCTCCTTAGATATCGGTAATAAGAGGCTCTTGGTTTTTCAAATATCTTACATATTCTTTCTACAAGACAATTCTGATTATTTTACTATCTACAGGACTTTTAACTATTTTGCTGTAATGTATGATTGTTGTAGAATTTATATATTGAATTATAGACCGGTGTAAATTCACAGTTGTATTTTACTTTTTTTATATCTAAATATAATTATTAAATTTTATAATTAAACAGGAATATTCAATAAGATTGTTTAAATTATTATATATTTAAGTTAATCTCCATAAAATTATAATTTAGAAATTGATCATTTTTTATTGGTAGGAATCTTTCAAGATTAGATAAGTCAATCCTAATAGATTCAGGCATATTCATTGAATTCAACTCACTTATTAAAAACAGTAAAAATTGGCGGCTAATCTTAAATTTATTGGAATTGTTTATCAATAAAGAATTGTGCATTAATTGATTCTTATTTTTATAAACGAATAAAACAATAGCAATAAATATTTCAAAATAATTAAATGCTTTATCTTCTTCGTCATTTCTATATTTCCTATAAAAATAACTGCTTATTACCTTATAAAGATCTTCAACCCTGGAATATTCATCTAATTTATTTACATATAGCTCAATTACATTATCCATTTCACAATTAACCTTTATCTTATGTATAAAGTCATATTTATGTAATAATATTTTCGATATCTCTTTTTCCTCTTTGACAAATAAAGATAAAGAATAATTGTGAACATTTTTTTTAAATTCTTGTATTCTTAATTCATCTGACTTACTTGTTAAATTGTTCAAAATCGAATATGTTTAATTTGTTATTTTATCCTTTAGATACATTATTAACATAATTTCATTCATAATGATTCAGTTTTTTGTTTATATTTTTTTATTTAAATTTTCTGTTAAATTTTCTTTACAATTCAAAAAAATTACTGTTCAGTAAAAAACTGAGATAATATACATAATACTCTCAATACCTAATATAATAGTAAACACGTCAATGAATATTCTTTAGTTTTGTATTTGGTAAAAAATATTAAAAATGATTAAAGATTAATATCAGTGAAATTACAAGTTCCGACATAAATTATATGGTTCTACTCAAGATGAATTTGCCGATAAACTTTGTATTTCATTTTAACAGATACAGAATTACCTATATAGCCAAAATCAACTACTATCTATTTAAGTAAGAATACTTTGTAAAATTCTTAAAACTCTTCCGGTAAACCACTCAGGAGAATTAAAGAATCTTTCAAAAATAAAGTAATTGAAGAGAATTGTAAAAATTATACATATGTAAAATTATTAAATAATGATTCTAATATAGAAGAATTAATAATTATCTTACTTCAACTATAAAAAGATTTCACTGACTTTAACTCAATAAAATTGCTTCAGGAGTTTATGAATACACCCATTAGTAAAACAATTATTACTATCTCAAAATCGTTAAATAATAATCCTTAAATAACAATTTTTATAGTAAAATTTATATTTGCTTATTACTGAGTTGTGCTTTTTTGAAAAAGTGTGAAATAACTCTAAAATATGTATATCTGGCCTTTATAGCTCTAATATTAAATATAAATTCGAACTATTCAAACAAATTTAATTCATAATGTTGCAGGATAATTAACATCTATGTTGTCCGGATTTACATTATAAAGACGGTCACAAGACCGTCTTAAGGGAAAAGGAGGAATCATTAAGAGGAATAAAGAAGATACTTTTATCACATTAAGTTATTTTGATAGCTTTGTAAGCTGCACCATCTAATTCAATTACTTTTCCATTTAGCGCCTCTGCACTCGACAAAACAAAATCCGGAATTTCCACGGAAGCCACATCCAGTTCTTCATCACACTCATCTTTATCAAAATATCTAAGACAGTTGTAGAACTTGATAGCTTTTGCAGCAATGGCGTGTGCGCAGTCTGTGCCATTGACAATTCTTCTGGCATTAATCCAGTCGGTTACTTTATTATTAAAATAAGACGACAGCTTCCTTGATGTAAACATCCCGTCTCTCATTCCAGTCATCAGGATTGAAATTGAGTTTGCAGTTTCAAGCGCTAAGTCGGGTTCGTTAACAAGGTCTTCATCCAGTAATCTGGAAAACTTTTCATAATTGTATTTCCATGTTAACTGGCATAATCCCCTGCCATAATAAACCTGCTTTGTAACCGGGTCACAAACGCCGTACTTTCTGCCTCTTCCTCTTCCTATTTCCCGGATATCTGTACGCCATGTGAATGCCGATTCGTGAAATGCTGTCGCTAATACATAAGCCAATTCTCTGAGGTTAGTATACCCTTCATCCTTATCATAAAATTCAAATATCTTATTTATTGTCATTACACCTGTCTCACTTAATGGTCTGAAGGGATAATTATCAAAGAAATATTTTCCATCTATCAAAGCCGGATTCCTCCTTTCAGTCTTATCTCAGGCGGGTAAATTAATTCTATATTGAACTTTAATTTTTCCATAATTAGTAACTCTGCATCCAGTGAACCGAAATACTTTAAGTCAGAAAAAATCCCGTAAGCTGAAGCGTTAAGAGAATCTATTATGTACCTGGCTCCTAGATTTAAAAACAATCCTTTATAAACAATAAAACTGTTCTTATTCGAATTTCCGGATTTGATTTCCCTTGGTTTCTCAAGCTCTTTTATTAATTCCATCTTATTCGATATTACACTATTCTTAGCTTCTATTATTTTTTTGTACATTGCTATCTCTGAATTTAAAGAATCAATAACCGACCTGTAAATACCATTTTGTTTTTCAATTTCTATATAAGCACTGTCGTAGAAAGTCAGTAATGAAAGATCCAGGTCATACTGCCTTACGTATTCAGTATAAGTCTGCCATTTACCATTTCCAAGATATTTAAATGGTAAAGCTGTATCCTGTGCGTTAAGCTTAACTGCCAGAATGAATGTCAGAAGGATTATAATTAAGAAGCTTTTCAATTTTTTCTTTTCCTGAGTTTTGAGTTAATATCTTTTTCTAAGTGGTATTCATCAAGTGATTTGATGTATTTTGATTCCGAATCTTTCCTTATATAATATTCCCTGACTTTGCTTTTAGATTCCTCAACTTCTTTTAACAATATATTTTCGATAACAAACTGCTTGTCATTTATCCTTTCCTGCAATACTTCAATTATTTCATTGTTCAATGAATCCTTAAGCTCTGTCTCACGTATTATTTTCTGAATTTCCGGGTCATCCAGCGGGTCATAAACCGTAGTTCTTTGTGTAATGAAGCAAACAGCAGCCGCTGTTATTATTATTGTGCAGGTAATTACTATTATTGAAGTTTTTAGATTCATAATTTCGCTCATACAAATTTAATTACATAATCGGTTCCTTAATTATTTTTTGTAGACTATTTTTCATGAGCCATATTTAATACCCGTATTGGCGTTAATTTTTCCAAAGGGAAAAGTAAAAGTTATCCTTAAGTGCCGTGATTTACCCGTTTACAGGTAACAAAAATTGTTACTATCCTTTTTTTAATACATATTTTTTTCATCATTCCAAAATCTAACCAAATTCGTGAGCCGCATATCTAAACAATATTACGACATGCTATAATTTATTACAATATTATCAAAGAACGATTGTGTGTGATTTTACATAATAAAATCACTACTATCATAAATTAATATAGTAATTACTAATTGTCAAGTTTTATCTGATAATAGTTTGTAGTGTATAGAGTGCTTAGAGTGTATGGAGTGTTTTTGCGCAGATTTATCAGATTTGTCAGATTCATCAAATTTATCAGATTGATAAGGATAGGAGTTCCCTCTTCGAAGGTCGAAGATCCGGTTTACCGGAGGGCAGGTGGATGATTATATAATTGACACGGATGAGCTTAAAGTTTTAATTTAACTCCTCCAACAACAGCGACAATAATTTGCAACCAAAATTTTCCCCTAGCGATAATGGTTAATGATATAGTGAAGTTTTATTTTGATGAAAAAGTTGTGATTCCGGCTCAAAATCGCAATTCCTAAATCAAAAATCTTACATCTCTGACGGCGTTATCCGCTTATATTGCAATGAGTTAAGCCCTGTTTTTCAAAAACGATGACCCAACTTGATGCCAACTAAGACCCAACACCGACTCAACTTGACCCTAACTTAACACTGTTTTGAACCCAACTCTGAATTTACATACCACCACCTCACCCCAATTCCTCTCCAAAGGAGAGGGGTTGGGGTGAGGTGGTGGTAAATCTATAATTAAAAAAAGACGGTCTAATTCTAAGACCGTCTTATAGGGGAAAGGAATAAATTAATTAATTTTTCTCTTCTGTGCGAATTATTTACTTATTCTTTCCAAGTGCTAAATATTCTTCACCTGTTATTACTTCTATATCTGAGAACTTATATTTCTTCAATATTTTTAATGTGAGGTTTCTTGCTATTAAAGGACCGGCAAGTGTATAACCAAGTGATAAAAATCCCATTGCAATACCCATTTCAAACATTGCACGGTAACCCTGGGCTGTAAGGTTAAATTTTACATCAAGGTCCAGCATGCCTCTTACTATAATAATAGATGCTATTATTGCCAAGGCAAGAAATATTTTTTCTATCCACCCGGGTATCTTTAAGCTCATCACATATACCGTATCATTCACTTTTGATGTTGGCTGGACCATTTCCTGAATGCTTGTGAAAAAAAACCTGATTCCTTCCATAAAGAAAGACAGGAATACAATCATAAGAATAAGAGAAAATATAAAGTTCATTATGTCAAAGCTGCCTGTATTTACATTTATTGATTGCATAATTATTTTATAATTAATTTTTAAAAAATATTAATTTCTTCTGCTGAAGCTGTTAATTATTGTTTGTGTCATTATGTCAATTGCATTTTTAAGCTCGTTGGTTACTTCTTTTGTAATAAGTAAAGTTGATTTAATGCTGTTTGTTGCTTCTTTATTATCATAAATTGCCTGCAGAGTTTTTTCAGTTAATAATTTATAAGCTGCCGAGAATTCCCTGTGCGTTTTTATACTTTCTTCATGGAGCTCCTTTATGTCGTTCCTGGTCTTAATCCACTCTCTTAATATCAAAATCATTATTCCAAGCAGTGTTAAAATTATACCAATCAATGTACCGTCTTTTATTACCATATCTAATTGAAGAAGAATGCAGAAAGTATACATTATTATTAGGCATTTATAGTTTATTATTATCTTTTTTTAAAAAATGTTCTGTTTGAACTGCCAGCTACGTATTAATAAAGCTATTCTCATCTATGAAAACATAGATTATATACAAAAATAATACGCGGGGCGGTTCTATAAATTTTTTATGGAGACAATTTTAAGGGCAGCGGAAATGTGGATTTTAAAAAAAAAAGAAGCTGTTTTTGGATACAGCTTCTTTATAAATAAATAATATATGGTTTTATTTCACAAGTGTCATCTTCTTAGTATCGCTGAATCCGTCTGTTATCAACCTGTAGAAATATACTCCAGAAGGATAATCACTTGCATTCCACTCCACCTCATACTCGCCGGGCTTTAATTTTTCGTTCACAAGAGTTGAGATTTCTTTACCGAGTATGTCGAATATTACCAGCTTTACATTTGACATTTCACGTTTCACGTTTGACGCTACAGCGAAGCGAATCTTTGTTGATGGGTTAAACGGATTCGGATAATTCTGATATAAATTATATGATGCCGGTACTTCTGTAATGATGGATGAGATGCCGGTGATGTTAGTGCCTTTGGATAGACCCCCATTATTTCTTGTTGCCCATGCACAAGTACCAACTCTTGATTTTGAAAAATAATTATAGAAATATGCATCTGGCGAAGTGTATTCCAATACCCAGTTTGTTCCTGTATTAGTTGTACTATATATTTTCTTATCAATTGAACACCAATACTTCATACCGGTTCCAGTTATTCCAGATACAATCGCTTCAGACAATTGTTGCTGCATTGGTAACCAGTTATTTCCTCCATTAGTTGTATAACTGAATTGATTTTCAACATTTGTTATTCCATTGTTCAAATTATTAAACCAAACAAACCTATTTGACATGGTGTTTGACGAGTTCCAATATGGATTCTGTATTTGCCACGTTGTACCAAAATCAGTTGAATGATAGATTTTGTTTTTATTTGAAGCAAACCATATATTAGAGCCAATTACTGCCATACTGTTATTAAATGTTATTTCATCAGATAATTTAGCTAGGAACAAACCTGAAGAATCCCAAGTATTACCGCTATTATTAGTCTTGTAAATTGACCATCTTGTAGCGTTTGGATAGTCCCCTATAAATATTCCATTTGGTGATAACATAAAAATTGATCTAATTCTATTACTTGAGAAACTTTGAACAGTTGACCAATTTATACCTCCATCTATTGTTCTTTTAATCATAGAACCGCCTGAACCTACAGAGAACAATGCTGTATCTGTGCTAATTGCATAGATACAGTAAATAATATATGTTCCATCATTCGAATTATAAACTGTACTCCATGAAGTACCTCCATTTGTAGATCTGTATATATACCTAAAAGTTGAAGCAACCCAAGTGATATTGTCATTTATAGCTGAAATAGATGTTAAATTATTTGTCTGTCCAATGTTTTGTTCTACCCATTGAGCTGTTGAAAATTGGATAAAAAACAACAAAGTTATTAAAAGAAATTTATTTTTCATAATAAATCTTTTATTTTTATTATTGATAATGATTTCTATTTAAAAAAAACTAAATATACTAAACGAAAATATTACAATATTTATTTGTCAAATATTTATTTATACAAATATTGACTAATGTAAAAGAAAATGCAAACAAATAAATCTTCATATGTTGCTGAAAATCAATCCAATTTATTTGAATACAATATGAATAATTATATAAATAATTATGATTAATTTATAGCCAATTATCTGATTTTATTAATTTTATAGCATTTATTTATTAAATAAAAAGACGGTTTTCGTAGAAAACCGTCTTAATTAGGATAGAAGCATTAATAATTTGTTTTGATTAACTTACATTCTGGTTTTGATTTTGTTGTTGCGTATTTATAATCCTTGCTCCGGAAGTTAATTGTATAGTAACCTCTACAATATATAATTTATTTATTGGTGTACCACCACCGCCATCCGGTATAAATCCCTCACTTTCCATATTTACACTATCTACATTATTTCCATTAACACGTAAATCAATTGTTCTTGTTCCTGCAGTTCCATTAAAGAATATTCCAACAGTAGAATTTGAAATATATTTTGTAGAACTTAAATCGATATTGTTGAGTCCTTTTGTCTTTGTCAAAGGTGCATTCCATTTTCCATTTTCACTTGTGATCTTCGCATCAAAAGAATGTTGAGATTGTAACCCACCCATATAATCAATTATGGAATAATTATCATTAATTAAGCTAGTATCAAAAAAACCTATTTTCCACTCAACTATTAAAAATTCATAGCCAACTGGACATGGAGCACCAATTCCATTAAATAAAAACCAGTTTTTCTTATTTGCATAGGGATATAAAGCAAATCTCAATCTCTCTTGATGTTTTAATGAATCAATTGTCTGTGTTAAATAACTCAAATTCACCATTTTCTCAGCAACATAATTAATAACTGTTGTTGTACCGGTTTTTGTATTTGCATTGATTTGGGTTTCTACTGATTTTATATAATAATATGTTTTATCCAGCGGGTTATAAAATATCTCGCCTTCTGTCCATGCAAGCTTATCCAGTGATGGTATATCGCTGGCACTGGTATCTAATATTTTTCCTTCACTAATAAACGAGTTTGATTTTATGCTGCTCCTGTAGCTTCCGGGTGTTACTGTGTAAGGACTATATGTAGAGGCATCCCCTCCGCCGCCGCCAACAGTTTCGCTTTTATTTACCTCTGCTAAAAACACATGCATCCCTTTTGGCACAGGCAGGTTCCAGGTAAAATCATAGCTGTTGGGCTCTTTGTAATATACATAAAGATAATTAGCACCTGTATTCAATAATAAGGCATCAAGGTTTATTGATGTGCCGGCAGGTATCTCAATCCTCTTACCTGTATTATCATAAGCTTTTATTGCGCCAAATACAAGATTACCGCCGGATATTACCATATCACCTGCCGCATAACCTTTTCTAATTCCCCTAGTAAAAGTATCGTTTACAACCCTATCAAGCCGCTGTGCCTGTGCTTTTTCTTCAATTGTTGTAATACGGTTATACTGCCCGTCTATCACATCATCGGCATTGGCGGCGTTATTGTTAAACACAGCAACCGAGCTTTGCCTTCTGTCAGTAACATTGATAGAAATAGACCCTGGTGTGGAGCCCTCCAGAACTGTCATTTCAGCAAGCACTATGCCAAGGTTCTTCTGTGAAATTTTTATTTCGCTGTTATCATATTCATATAAAAGCATGTCATTAGCATTTTGCGGGGTAGCATTCACCGGGAAGCGGGCTCCTACTTTCCATTTTACATTGCTTTTTGTCTCACCTGTGTAAACATTCTCAAGTATAACGCTTTCATTATGCACTTCTATAACTTTATATGCAGTGCTTGCACCTGTATCATCAGAAACAACTATGTAACCGTAAGGTCTCAGGTGATTAAAATTTCCATTATTTATGGTTACTGAATTGCTTGCATTTGTAAATGTTAAAGTGCCTTTTTCATAACTGCTTACCCCTGCAACAAGAGAGATATTATAAGTGCCGGGCTGGTAAGTTGCAGAATCTATAGCGAAGCTTGCAGGTTTTGATTCAATTATCCTGTAAACACCCCCATACTGCCTGATAAATACACCGCCATTAACCGAGATAGACGGGGAATCGGCATCCTGATTGGTGCCTGTTACAAGAAATGGCGTATCAAGCACTCCATTATCGACCTTTCTTATGATAAGTCCCGGGCGTACAAGCCCATTCAGTATAAGATTAAAACATTCTTCAATAAACTCTGTAGTAGTTTTTAATTCAGTACTTCCATAATAGGAATTTGGCGGATATTTGCCTTTGTTCATGTTATTTTTTAAAACCTCCTTTTTCTTATTAATATTTTTTAATTTGAACCTATCAGGTACTGCTTTGGAGCTCTCATTTCACCGAAACGCCTGGTACCGAACTTGAATGTTCCGAATTTAATTTTGAACGGCTTCAGCTCCAGAAACGTAGTATTAACACCCGCCGGAACAGCTTCGTACAAGATTAGCTTTTCAAGTATACCGGAAGTAACACGGCTTCTGTTATAATACTCTACAAAGAGCATGTTATCCAGTTCAAGGTAAGTTAATTTATTGACCTTGTATGTATAGCCGTCGGTGCTTAACTCAGGAAAAGTGGAATCAAGCCACCATCCGCATTTATCATAATCATAATATTTGTACCATGAATTATCATCATAAGCCAGTTTTTGTATATCATGGCTTATACCTATTTTTGTACCTCTTGCCATGTGCATCGGGTAAGTATCTGCCACCGAAGCCCTGATAAATTCATCTGATGATGTATCTTTGATAAGCAGCTTCCAGTTCTCATTTGCAAATTTTAAGCCTGTTCTTCCCGTGAGCCGGAATTTTTTTAAGTTAATTGCTGCCTTCTGCCACCTGAACATCATTATAGCAATGGCTTTCAGAATTGCATTACACAGTGGGTTTCTTTCAATGTATTGAGGAAGGTAATCCAGCAAGTTATTCAAAATGTAGAACTGGTTTGGCTCTCCCCATTTGAATATCCCGTATTTCAGTGGTATGGTTTTACCGTCACTTGATTTATGGTTCCCAAATTTAATTAAAGACATATTTTTTATATTAGAATCTGTGACACTGTATTCTTTTGTTAAAAATTATTTTCCGGGTCCTTTTTAATTTGTGTAAAATTTTATGTTACCGGTTATGATGCCTGTTCAATTATCATCCATTGTATAGTATCCGCATCTGTTTCTACAGTTGATTGAATTGTAAAACTGATTCCGGAGTCGATATTACTAATATACAAATGACCGGAAAAAACCGGGGTACCGGGATCAATATCTATCCTGGTTAAAAATATCAAACTGTTACTGGTGACAGCTCCTGTATTTACTATAACTGAGCCGTTTGCCAACGACGCCACTCCGCATAATATATCCCTTTTCATGCTTAATTGAGGTATAGGGGATGTTATGCCATCCGGCATGATGCTTATATGGTCAAAATTCTGATTTCCATGGAAAGTATTTTGCTGGTTTTGATAAGCGACATTAGTAAGTATACCCGGACTATTAATACTATTTTGCCCTATTTTATATGTTCCGTCTTCCGATATTTCTACGGAACCGGTTTTTAAGCTGGCTGCACCAATTTCAATTGTTCCCTGAACAGTATTAGCAATGGTGCCTCCATTTTCAAGCTCAATTGAATCTGTTATTAAATTGACTGCTCCCATATTGATCGTACCAAGCGAATTATTCAGTATTTTGTCACCACTTGTAAACTCAACTGATTTCACTAATAAATCCGACAGGTTCATATCAATTTTACCGGAAGTTCCATTGGAAATCTCATCGCCATGTTCAAGAACAACAGATTTTACTTTTAATTCTGATGCTATCATGTCAATGGTTCCGGCGGTATCATTTACAATGGTATTTCCGCTTTTAAGCTCTATGGAATCTGCGATTAATTTCGAAGTACCTATGCTGATTTCATTAATTTCAGTATTTGATATAGTGCCGTTGTTCAGTAATGTAACAGAACCGGTTTTTATATTAGCTCCGTTTAAGTCAATTACACCGCTTGCTGTATTTGATATCCTGTTACCCTTAGATAAAATTATACCATCAACTTGCTTCACGCTTATCTGGTCAAACTCTGTTTTACTGAAGTGACCTTCGGGTGTTGGTAAATGTGCCATTATTTTCTCCTTATTTCTATATTACTTGTTTTTCTAAAATATTAGCTTCAAAGCCGGAAACTTCACTGATGAGATTTCCAGTGTCATCATAATCTCCCTGGGCTGCTACTCTTCTTAATACTATCTGAGGTGTGACCAATGTTTCTGGAATTACAATTGAATGGCTTGTAACAGGATCTTTTCCCATGTTTAGTATATCTTCGCACCATAAACATATATTCGTGATAACCTCTGCAGATGGAATTAATACAGGACCCCAGTAATCGGCTTTGCTTATATATACGGTTGCTGTATTTGAGATATTTGTCGTGCCCGATATTTGAGCACAATTTTCGAATAGAACGGTGCCGTGGGTAATATTTATATTTCCCTTAAATATTATATTCCTGAAAATATGGGTACCCAAATTATTCATATTTACAACACCATCTAAAATGGTGCCGTATTTATTAGCACCTTCAAAAATTATGTAACCGCTGGTGTTAAAATTATAGGTGCCCTGGTATGTATTACCGGTGTTATATATATGGATAAGAAACTTATTGGTATCATTACTTTCATTGGAAATTATACTATATGCAGACACAATGTCATCAAAGAAAGGATCTAAAAGATCGGAAAACTCTTTACAGACAAATTTTGTATTTTGGGGCAGCATAGCAATACCGAGATTCTTCATATAATTATGAACATTTTGAATAAAGTAAAGCTTATCTGCGTTTGTTCCGTGCGGGTCACCTTCATATTCTGCATCAATAATACCTGGCAGATTTTCCAGTGTAACATCTTTTAATTTTTTTATTAATTCTATTAGTTCTGGCATTTACATACTCCTTGGTAATTTTAATTTTGTTTATTTATATTGTGTTTACATTTTTTATTCCACTTGCAACAGATAGGTTGGATGGAGCATTGATATCCGTAATTTCCAGTCCATCAAAATATGGCAGAGAATCTTCTTCAATTAATACTTCTGTGCTTGATGCATACCTGTAAAGCTCAATTACATGGAACTTATCTGTCCCGGAAACAGGAAGCTCTCTCCAATGTCCGTGTATAGTAATAGTTTTATCGTCATTGGAACTGATCTGTTTAGTCTCACCCAGGCTTTTATCACTGTGTATTATCCTGACGAATTTATTTATTAATGAGTTTGCTGCAAATGTTGAGGCCGATACAGATACAGTTTCTTCAGTAGATGCTGATATTTCCTGGTTAGGATATAGAATTTGAGTGACAGATGCATTTTTTAAACTTCCGCTTTTAACCCGGAAAGAAGCCAGCTCAATATCTTCAACACCCTGCACGGTATCACATATGCTAAAAACATTATCTATTGAAATACTTTTTCCGAAATCCCAGCTTCTGAAATTAAGAAAATCCGCACATACATCAGCAGTTCTTATTAATACATCCTTTATTGTATAACCAGGAAACAGCTTTACTCTTTCACTTATGGTGATGTAAGAGAATATTACATTCTTGCAAACAACATTTGTAAAAGCCCTATGCTTCTCCATAACCTGAGCAGCTAAAACTTCAAGGTCTTTTTCTGTCAATGGTGCTCCGTCAGATGTTACAATTATTAGCTTAACTGAATCGGGACGGCTATTATCTTTTTTTGTTTTAACTTTTATAACGCGTGGATTTAACTCCTTACAAAGAGCTTCATAAAATGCAGGTGTCGCCTGGTTCAAAATAGATATCTGGTTCCTGATTCTCTCTCTGAACAGTGAATCACTCTCAGCATCTGCACCGCCTCTTGCAGGTGAGTGATTTGTAACAGAAATAACTCCCGTTATTGGTGTATCAATCCTGGTTATTGAGTTAACCTGTGTGTTCCCTTTTGTTCCCGCAGTTGTACATAAAGCCCAAACATTATCTGATAAAACCTCAGACTTGACCCTTATACCTGTGTCATCTGTATCTATAGCCAGATCAGGATTTTTCGCACCAAGAGTAATTTCTGTCTGGGTAACGTATGAAAGATATGTGAATGGATTACTAAACGGGGTATTCTTCGCAATGGTAGTTCCGCTTGTGCCGGTGAACGTTAATAAAACTCCTGCCTTAGCTGCACCTCTTCTTGTTATACCGCGTTCAGCACCCAGTTCATCAAGATCGGTACCCGATGCCGTGTTCAAAAAAACTTTTCTTTGCATGCGGTAAAGGTCATTCCATAGCTCGCGTAAAGTTCCTGCTACTGATGTAATAAATCCCCTGATTGCAGTCTTGGGCTCGAATACCGTTACTTCATCCTGGGCTGCCACCATTTCTGCTATTAGCTTTGATTCGATTTCTTGTCTTGTATTAAGTCCCATTTATTTTATGATTATAAAAGTTGTTATCTTATTTGTTATAATAAAACTTATTATTGTTAAATTGACTGACAGAGATAGCCTGATAAATCCTTATCTTAGTTACGGCTTTGATATATCAAATCAAACTATCCTGCCAGCAAACTCATTTCGTTTTCCGGCTGTATAATCATATTAACAGGATACAGCTTTACGTCAAACGTTAACCCGGAATCAACACGTCTGCTTTGAACATCAATAACCTTTTGCACCCTTGGGTCAAGCTCAAATCTTCTTTCTATCTTTATCCGTGTATATAGCTCAAGAAAATCCTTAGGATAGTCACTTCCCCAGTCTGCATTGAGTGTAAGTTCTTCAAAGAACGGTATAGAACCGTATTCCCCGAGCAGGTTTCCAAGGTTTTGTTTTAAAGTATTGTCATAATCGAGCACTTTTAACCTATCATTTTCAACTGCCAGCGAATTGCTAATATCCCTGCCCCATGCGCTTTTCCCGGAGTGTGAATCGAACACGGATAGATTTTCAAATACCGTTCTTTCTTTACGCTTTATTTTAAGCGGTATTTTTATAGAACCGCCAAGCTCTTTGATATCTTCGAACTCCTGTTTCAACATATTGTTGTAATTTAAAATCACGGGGATTGATACGTCGTATTGTTTTGAGATTATCTGCAGGGTATCGTATTGCCTTATCTGGTGATCTTTTGCAATTATTAAATTTCCGTTATAGTCTTGCCTTAAATACATATCGAATTCTTCCAGATTCATCTTAAGAAATTTATACCTATCCCTTTTCATTTTAAGAATTAAGATAAGGTCTTCTATCCCTTTTATGAGAGAATTGTAATCAAAATCATTTAGCACAACATCATTTTCATCCATAGATGTTACCTGGTAATAGGTTTTGAACAACACATCATTTAACTGAGCAATTGCATCATCAAAAGGTTTAAAATATTCATTTATTGTCAGCATTGTTAAACTCTTAGTTTAAAATTGGTATAAAGTTTTTTCCTTCACTGATTAAGGACCCGAGAGGATTTGACGACCATGATAACCCCCCAATCAATGAATTAAGATTTGCGTCCATAATTTTGGATTGGTCAATGAATTGTTTTGCATAATCAATTCCTGTTTTAATATCACCAAGGAATGACAGCTTTGATTTAATATCCTGCACAGATTTCCATAAGTTTTTCAGGTCTTCATTGTTATTAAGAATATCATCAATGTAGTTCTGGATATGTTTTTCCAGGTCTTCTTCTATAGAAGGCAGCTCAATAGTTTTCCTGATAAGCGTTACAAGAAAATCCTGGCTTTGTACAGCTATAAGCTTATTCAAGCCAAGCATGCTGACCTCATACATTTGCAGCTTTGTATGTATGTTTGCATCTGAGGTGGCAAGAAATTCTTTAATATCAACTTCGCCCCAGAAATGGTTTACCATATCATAAAAATTAAGTCCATATATGCAACGGCTTTTATCTGCAAGTGTGACATCTTCAAGCGATTCTGATATAGACTGCACTTTATTGAAAAGCTCATCCCTGAACTCTTTAAATCTCTCGAACCCGGTCCTTACCGATGTGCCTCTTCTTAATGCGTAATAGCCGAACGTCCCCTTCATTTCAATTCTGACAGGAGCTAAGCCGCCTTTATCTGTTAAATATGAATCACCAAAAAATTTTGTATTTGTATTTAATGCTGTATGTGAGTATTTGATGGAAGTGAAGAGACGGTCAAGAACAACAACTTTATCCTGGACCGGTTCTCCTAAGCTTTCATTTCCTTTATCATCGGTTACAATAGGAAACTTAATTGCTTCGAATACAACGTAATTTAATTGAGGAATTTTTAATAAAGCCATAATTAAAAAATTAATCCAAATAAAAAAGCGGGCACATCATATGCCGGCTTAAGTGAAACATCTATTTTATTTTTTTCAATTGAGTTTATTGATTTGAGAACGCTGCCGGCTTCAGCTTTATTTTGTCCTTTTTGCCCCCGGACCTGTGGGATTTGAAATTTTGCGGTTTCTTTAATTTCTGTTTTCATTTTTTTGCTGAAGTATTAACGACATTACAAAAATAATATCTTCATCAGTTCCGTAACTTTTTTTTGGAGACGAAATTAGAATATTATTTATTAATTTTATTAGATAAGAAAAAGGTTATGATAACAAAACATTAAAACTGTTTTTTTATAATAAATTGCAATAAATAAAGTAGAATGTAAATAAATCATGGCTAATTGCTTCATCATGATTTATACAAGAATAATAAAAGGAGATATTAAAAGGCTTCGATATTATAATATCAACGAAAGATAATAAACGCGTCTAAATTTTTTGACTTTATAATCTTATCAGAATTTTAATCCTAATTCAGTACCGGTACCACCCGAACTAACATTTCCTGCTGTGGGGGCTTGACCACCTGCGCCATGAGCATGAGAAATATCACCTTCCAGCTTTGTTTTTGCAGAATTAAAATATTTTAGAATTTGAGTTGCTATTGCATCGGCTTCTTCTTTGCATAAACTGCTTATATTATCTATAGCATTACTTTCATGAATATTCGATAGATTTTCATTTTTTTCTACTTCAACACCAATGGTTGTAGGAGTAACATTATAGCTGCTTCTTTCCATTCTGTACTCAAAAAGCAGTCTCCACAAATTATTAAGAAAAAATATTTTATTAGATGACAAGCTGCCGTTTGGATATTCATTTACTTTGGGGGGATTTGGGTTTGGGACAATTTTCATTCTTTTGCTAAATTATTTATAATATATTTTTAATACAAATTTAATATTACCAATAGTTCCAAATTATTTTTTTAGAGACAAATTTTAATTTGTAATAAAATTTTTGGGTATAAATAATGAACCCGGCATTTTAGCCGGGTTAAAACTGTAAATCTATTTAGATAAAATTTATTTCATAAGTACCATTTTTGCAGTAGCAATATTATTTCCTGATATTAACTTATAGAAATATATTCCGGAAGATAAACCTTCGCAGTTTACATCGACTTCATATGTTCCTGGATTCAATTTTTCGTTAACAAGGTCAAACACTATTCTTCCGCTTACATCATAAATTAAAAGCTTAGTATCAGATGCAGATGCTATATCAAACTTAACCTTTGTTACAGGATTAAACGGATTTGGATAATTATTATACAACTTGAATTCAGCAGGGATTTCAGTAGATAAATTTTTTATACCAATCGGAACTGTAGAGAAATTCCAGACAGTTGACCAGCCACTCACTCCACCGCTATTTTTCGAGCATACTCTCCAGTAATATGTTTTATCATTTTCCAATTTCCCATTAGGTATATTGAATTGTGAAGTAGTTGTACTATCATTTACAGTGTATGAGCTAAAACCGCTGCTCAATGATACCTGTACTTTATAACCTGTAGCATTTGTTATATCAGACCAATCCAACAGTGGCATTAAACCAACACCGGTTGAGCCATTAGCAGGAGAAAGAAGTGTTGGAATAGAAGGACTGGCTGGAATCGTAGAAAAACTCCATACAGACGACCATTCACTGGTTTCGTTGCTATTCTTCGATGCTACTCTCCAATAATAAGTTGTATTATTCTGCAGCTTGCCTGAAGGAACATTATATTGTGAGATTGTAGTACTATCATCAATTTCCGGATTATAAAATGAGTCGTCATTATCTACCTGAACAAAATATTTCTCGGCATTTGCTGCATCAGACCAATCAAGCAATGGAGTTAACCCAACACCTGTTGAATTATTAGCAGGAGTTAAAAGGTTAGGAATAGCCGGCGGTGGAGGACCGCCGCCGTTTGTAGTTTTAAACAACATACCATTATTTCCACATACAAAACCGGTATTTTCGTTAACAAAAAATATATCATACAAATCATATTGCGCACCTGTGTGTTGAACAAACCAGTTTAACCCACCATTGGTTGTCTTAAAAACTTTTTCTCCGTAATTGGCTGTATAACCCGTATTTGCGTTAACGAAATGGAATTCTACTACATAAAGTCCGGCACTTTCACACATAACAATCCAGCTATTACCACCATCTGTTGTTCTATAAATGTTTTCAGCTCCTGTAAATCCTGTATTGGCATCGAGAAACCAAACAGCATTATGCCCTTTATCTTCACCTAATATTGTTTCTATCCAGTTTGTCCCGCCATTTGTTGTTTTAAGGAATACAGTTGTAAAATTGGGGTCTCTCCATCCAATTGCATAGCCAGTATTCGCATTTACAAAAAAAATATCACCTAAGTTTGTATATGTAGGAGATGTACTTTGCATAACCCAGTTCGTTCCGCCATTGGTAGTTTTAATAATATCATTTCCACTACCACAAAACCACCCTGTTGATGTGTTTACGAAAAATGCTCCATATATATTTCCGGTTGATGGTGCACTTTGCGTTACCCAGTTTAGACCAAAGTTCGTAGTTTTGACAGGACCAGCATTCCACCCAGTATTAGGGTCTGGAAAATACAATGCTTCTCCTCCTGCTACCGAAGATAGTGTTGTCCAGGTTTGTCCTCCATCAGTGGTTCTATATCTGCCAACAATCCCATTATTTACATCCTTAAAATAAACACAACGTAAAGTTGCCGTGGCTAAAGGTAACGTTGTAATTTTTTGCCAGTTTTGGCTGAAAGTACTTGATATAAAAATGAACAGTAGAAATCCATTAATTAAGAAGTAATTAATTTTTTTCATGGTTAAAAATTTTTAGTTAAAAAATCTGCAGGATAAACAGGAATAAATACAAATTAAACAATAATTTATAGATAAACAATAAAAAAAGTCGCAAAACAATAATTTTGCGACTTTATACAATATTAAATGATTAAATGTTCTATCTATTGAATATTCTCAGGGTCTTTTGGCTGATTTACTATTGAAACATTCGAAGATAATACTAAATGAAGTTTTTCATATACATCAGTATTCATTTTTATTTTATCATCTGCTGATACTGTACATATAGTACTTCCACCCTGATACTTTGTATTTTGCCATATGTCAATTAAATTAGCTAACAGATGAACTAATGTTTCCCCCATCACAGCCCATTGGTGCTTTATTGCGCTTTCATCACTGGAAAACTGCCCTTCATCTTTAAAATCATCTGTATGAAATGGCTTTTCAATTCCATGTTCTTTAGCGTCAGTAGGTATATCACTTAGTTTTGGATTATAAAACGTAGAATTTCCTAATATAATCCTCTCTGCATTTATGCCAACTTCCTTTGCTTTGCCGGCATACTCCCTTGAGCCAATAAATATTTTATCTCCGTCAAATCTTATCTGGTTACTATCATTGCCGATGTATGCATTGCCCTCAGAATTGATATACACCTCCGCATTTTTACCCCGCACATTGAGATGATACTTGATTGGCTTATCTTCTTTTCTCTCCAATTCTATAATCATATCACCCTGGGGAGTTATGTTCCTGGTTATCTTAAACTCATCATTGAAGTTATTATCAACTTCCCTGTTGGCAGCTTCAAATCCGGAGTTCATTGCAGGATGAAAATTCTGCTGAGAGCTTAACGACTCATGGCAGCCGGTAATTATCGGCTTGGTCGGGTCACCGTTCAGGTGACTGATAATAAGCTTGGCTCCTTCGGTTATTACCTTGCCATCTTCGTCGAATTCCCATGCTTTGGGAAAACGCTTGGCTCCATCCTTACCCGAAAAATTCTGCCACTGGATGTTTAGTTGGTCCTCTGTATAGATGTTACCGTTGTCATCTATGAGGACGAGTTGTTTGTTTGATTCGTTTGACATAACCCTGTTTTAATAATTCAAGTGCTTTATTATTATAAATTTAAATGTTATTTAATATTTATTTTTTTTATTGTTTATTCTAGAACATCTGTTCCATCCATCTTCAATAGCTATTTGATCAAAAGGGTCGTCCAATAAACCGCCTAAAGATTTGTCACCTCTATCAAAATTTAATGCATTGTTTACATGAGCTCCCAGCTTTGCTTCAATTAATGGTATACCCATTTCACATGCTGCATATGCCCAAAGAAAATTGCCTGCATCAAATGCATTATACACCTTTGGCTCATCTTCAAATACAATAAAACCACCTAAATCTGCTCTAATAATTTTTTTATCTATACCTCCACTTGTCATTAATGTAAGTAAATATTTACCATAAAAATCTAAATTACCCCAGTTAGATTCAATTATAAATAGTATTTCTTTGCATATGACTCGATATACATTATATAAATAACTATAAATTTCCGAGTTTGACATCCATTCAATTATTTTGTTTTGAGATACATAATGAGCCCACTGTGCTTTTTCAGGGTGCTGATAATCTATCCAAATATTTTTCTCGATGAGGGCTTTCATTCTTTCTCTTGCATCTTTCTCTGTATCATTAAAATCATATACTCCAGACAAATCAGATCCACTATTAATTATTAATTTATTACAATTTTTTTCTTTTTTTTCTTCATAACGACCATATTGATCTAAATAGAAATAATAATATTTTTCTTCACTATTTTCACCACCTGCACCACCCGTTCTTTGTTTTTTCTCGGACCGTTTATTTTGATATAAAACATATAAATTTGCTAAAGCATTTCTTTTTATAATATTCTTATCTGTAAAAGCTATTTGATTTGGTTTTTTATAATTCAAATTTGATTAAATTTATTATTTTTATTGATAATTCATATAATAATAATTGATATTTTTTCAACACCTTTTCTTTATTATTATTTAACCCCATGTATAAAATTTCTAGATTTGTATCTATTTTTTGCTTTGTTCACATTTATCTTCTTCATTAATAACATCATCCAAAGTTTTGTCCCAATATTCTTCTTCAGGATATGTTATAAACAAACCTGAATAGTCCTTATTCATAAATAATTTCATAGGGGGCATACCATCTGAATAGTATGATGTATATTGTATATAACGTGCAAAATGGTTTCCGTTATTTTTTAAATCATAAACTGCAAATGGAACTCCATTTCCATAAAATGTAAGATACAATGTGCCCATTACAGCAAACACTTTATCTTTATTATGTGAAAATTCTCTTGGTCTTGTATTACGGAGATCACCTACATATTTCACTTTATCATTTAATTTTTCCTTGAAACAAGATAATTTGTGATGATATTGAGCTTGTTTATCTATAATCTGATTAAGCATATCCTTATAACCAGGCGGATAAAGATTTTCCGGTACATGATCCTTATATTTGTCCGTTCCTGTTTTTACCTTTACAATTTCATTTAATTCATTAAATTTGGTTTGTATTTCGTTCAATGCACTAAAGTTTAAAAATGTATATTTTATTATTGAATCATCAAGATTCTTAAAATATATAGGCGGAAAACCAGATGGTATGCCAACATCCGGATAATAAGTAAAATGGTCGTCTTTCTCTTCTTTAAACGGATGTGAATGCATTTGGAATAAAATTTTCGCATCATTTGATCTTAAATTTAACTTTGGGGCGGGATAAATTAAAGTTTCCGTTATTAATGTTCGTTTCGTCACTGGTTCATTTTTATTTATTCCCCATTCGTACGTCGCTTCCTGGTTATAATCTTCTCCATAGTCATAATAATCGAAAGATCTTTCAAAAAAATCCTCTTGAATATTGTCATAAACTTTCTTGAAATGTTTAAAAACATTATTTGGCATTGGAACAATATCAGGTTTGGGAATATCATTCATTTTTTGCAAATAACTTTTTAAATCCAATATAAATATTCTCAATTCATTGTAATTTTCAATAGGTAATGGAGTTTCATTGCCTATATTTAATTTCTGATATTCTTTAGTATTAATTGACCAAATATTGCCAGTAGAAGATCCCTCTCCTGCTGCACTTATGTAATTATCTGAAGAAATACTATTTTTCCCAAATTGAAAAGGACGTTCAAAAATACCATTTTCGACCATTTTAAAAATTTTCATCTTAAATTTCAAAATATTAACTGTATCACACTTCTATGTCTTTGTCTCATATCATCCGTTATCGTACTCACTCCTTTGCATAGTTTCAAATCTTCGCCATCACTTTGATTTGGGCATGCAATAATTATCTTCGGCATTGCACCCCTGGATAAAAGCAATGAATATAACCTGTTATCCGGCTTTACGTTACCTATTTCTTTACCCATGATATATGCTATCAGCATTGTTGTATTTTTTACTGTATCGCCATTAACCGTTATATCTACAGCTTTGCCTTGTGAGTGCGGTGTTACCTGCTTATTGGGGTCATTTTCAATGTTTTGCCCGTAACCTGTTACAAGTGAAAGTATCTCCATCTTGAACGGGAAACCGAGACTGCCTATGCCTTCAAGAAACTGGAAGACTTTATCATCTATTCCGCTTCCACCTTCAATCTGGCTTTGTATATCCGGTATGTAGCTGCTGAATGGCTTTTCCGAACACGATGAGCATCCTCCCATGCCTTTAAGGTTTTTCCTTGAACTCTCTGCATCAGGTGATATATACCCGGAATATTTTGGTTCAAGCATTGGCTCTTGGTCCGGCTCCTGACCCGGTTCAGCCGCTTCTGCCGGGTTATTATCTTCACCGGGCATTTTATTCGTTACTTTCTGCCTGTTCTTATTTCTTGTGTTCAGATCGCCAATGCTTTTTATTGCATCATATTTTATTATGTTGTGTGCATTAGTGTCTTCAGGACTGCCTTCAAAGCCGGCTCCAAGTCCATCATCATAGGTTTTATATGTTGTTCCAAGCTTAAGGTTTTCGCCGCTTCCGCTGTTTACTATCGACCTGTAATCTTCTATATCCTTCGGATTTTCTCCTCTTACTATCTCAAGTGTCGTCTCATATTTTAATCCCGCCGGTGTAATCTCATACCGGTTCCTGACACCCTGCACATATGCATATATCCCGTGATGTCCGCCTTTGGAGAGAGCATCAGGCATATATATCTTATCACCTATTCTTATATCCTGGTTACCTTTTATTATCATAATACCACTCTCAAAAATATCATTGTACCTGTACCAATTGAATATCCGCTCCCTGTTGTTAACATATTCTGCAGCACTGAATATGTCTTTTTCATCAACACCGGAAATCGAGTAGTTTTTCACACTTGAAGCATTTAACTTATATGAAGTATCCAGCAGGTTGCTTTCTACATTAAAAGCTCTCAATCCGAATTTCCTTATCTTATATCCATCCATCAATGGATATGAATATCCCATAAACGAAGAACTTTGCCCCGTATCTTTTCTTGAACGGATAGTGATATAGTTTATTACTTCGTCATCAAAAACACCAAGAGCTTCCTGCAAAATATCTTCATCATGTATCACATGGTACTGCTCGTTTGTCACCATAGTCCTGTAGAAGGAATCGTTTCCATCCCATGTCCAGGGAATCACCATTGATTTATTTTTCTCATCATCCGGATTATTAATATCTCTTTGCCCGTCAAACTGTGCAGGCAGAGGGTCTGAAATCTTTCCATCTCTATCTATACCCGCTAATGTAACATTTGTTGTCACATTTCCCGGGTTTTCGTTTCCTTCGGAATCGGTAAATACAATGTCTTTTCTTGCAGCACGGGGATAGATAACCTTATTAAAGCTTATCAGACTTTTCATTACCTGCGGTACGGCAGCTTCAGCTTTTGCTTTAGCTGCTTTATCATCACTGCTGCCGGTTAAGCTTGAGAGCATTGAACTAACTTGTGCCTTAGCTGCTGCTTTTGCCTGAGATGCTGGTTTAGCATCGCTGCTCCCGTAAATATCTTTTATCCTTATGACATTATCTGCCGTACGGTCATATGGTTTTGGTCTGAGAAAAAGGCATGGTCTTGCTTCACGTCCTGATTGAATATCCACCGTCACAGTATCTACAAACAATTCATAAAAGTTTTCATCAATACACAACAGCATTGAGTTCCATATCTTTCCCGAGATCTGCGAAACAACGGAACCGGTTACCCTGTCACCAAGGAACGCTTTTAAATCACATATAAAATATTTGCCAAGCTTACCGCTATTTACTTCTTCATTTGGCGGACCATCGGAAACATCTGTAAAGGGAACTTCGATATGAGCAGCAGGAATATTTTTCAGTATAAATAATAATGCACAGATTGGATTATTGAACAGTTGAGAGCTTTGTCCAAGCAGGAGCTCTCCCATAAAAGAAAGCCGCTCTTTGCCCAGTATCTTGACTGCATATTCATTGCTTGCAAGCTGGGGTGAATAAACAATGCTGTCTTCAATCAACAGCTTGGCAAAATCCCTTCCTTTAATTGAGAGATTCCTGGTGTAATTATCCGTGCGTATACTTTTTGTTTTATCGGCTGAATCAATAAGCCCAACCATTAACCCCGGTTTGGTTATTCCTATTTCAATAATATCCATAGTATCAATTGAAGTATAAAACTTTTCTGCAAGATTGAAAGAAGTAATATTATCTTTGGAATTTTTCGGGCTAAGCTCAATGGTAAATGTACCTGCCGGCTGCTTTAAGCTTTTATATGTTTCTATCACTTTCACGTAAGGTGAAAGGTCAATATTTTTATTTTTAATTTTTACAGTGGGCTGTATATGCCGCACAGTTTTTCTGGTATCGGCAAAAGTCATTTTATAATTACCCTCGGGTTTACATTATCGGTTGTTAAATTAATTCCTTGTTCCAGTGTGGCAAAGAGATTTACATTAATATCATACGGAGCAGAGCCATATCCTCTCTGCTGTCCAAATCCCTGCCCGTTATTATTACTGTATATACCTGCGTTTGATGCTTTAGTAACTGATGCACCCATAGCGATAGAGGCATTATCAGAAATTGGATACGCTTTTAATTGTTTATCTTTATTGAAAATAGAAGAAATTGCTTTATGACTCTTAAGATTGCTAATGGATGGAATATCTTTTGCCTGAAAAGCTGAGGTTTTAATACCAACCTCACCTCTGCCTTCGTCGTTCATTTTTTCAAGCATATTGAAATACTTTTGTGTAGCTGCAGGGTTCATCACCATTTCGTGAGGATGGACAATGCCGGTTTTTGAACCGGTGTAACCACCTTTATCGAATTTATCACCAACCTGATATATACCCGGAGCAACTTTATAAGACTGTGGAACTTTCTTCTTTCTCTTATTTTTTGGTTTCTCTTCTTCTCTCTTATATTCCTCTTCTATCTGTTTATATTGTTCTTCATAATATTCTCTTGGTTTATCTTGAAGATTATTTTGGATCACACTATTTGTTAGAGTGGTTAAGTTATCTTCTGATTCTGGAAGTTCAGGAAGCTCTGGTAAAAACTGGTTTGCTATATGAATACCTGTTTTTGAAGCACTGTAAAATTCTAATATTGGTCCAATAAAGGGGATCTTCCCCAAAGTTTGACCAATTACTATGTCTTCCTTTATATCATCATCTATTTGTTCTGCAAACTCTCTCCAGCCAAGATGTTTCTTACCTCTTCTAAAGAATGGATCATCTTTGAAATGTTCCCAATCTTTATAACCAAAATTTTGTATATCAAAGATACTAAACGGATTACCAATTTTAATACCATTTTCCTCAAGTTTTCTATGAGGCCAGCTTAACCAACCATCATTAGATTCTTTTTCATCATCATCATAATTCACATAGTGTTTTTTTACTATTCCCCATTTTTCAATCTGCCTATAAGGCCAACCCATTATATTTTCAACTTTTTGAGAGAAAGTCGGTTCTTCACTTTCATCATAATTTGTATTGTAATCTGCGTTATTGTTGTTTATACCTCTACCTTCCTTATTCATATTTTCAAGGGCCGTATAATATTTCTGTGTAGCAGAAGGATTCATAACCATTTCATAAGGATGTGCAAGACCCATTTCATTACCAGTGTAGCCTCCTTTATCAAATTTATTACTAGCCAATTGTTTCCATTTATGTAAGACTTTTTTATCATCGTAAGAAATTACATCCCCATTAGGATGTACTATATACTGGGCGCCAAATTGCCATGAGAAGGATAGGTCTGCATCTGAAGGACCATTATATGTTTCATGGTTATGAACATTAAATCCCCATTGGGAATCTTGGGGGATATAGGGACCAATCGTTACTGATCCTCTTATTTTTGATTTGTATTCCTTTTCTGATACTTCATTTCCTCTTACCCAATTAAATCCTGTATACAATGAATATATATTAGAATACTCCAAATCAAGTTTTTCCCATGGTTTATATTTCTTACCTTTAGGTCTCATGAAATTCATTTGCTTGGTTGTCGTGAGGTAATCTCTAAAATAATCCTGTGCAAATTCACTATTTGCAATATAGTCTGGATTTGTGTTTCGGTTACTTAATTTTTTTAGTTCATCTATCTCATCTTGTTCAAATGGAACTGAATAACCTAAACTTCTTAGCACTCTTATTTGACTTAGTGGATTACTGTAATTCTCAAGTATGCGGGGAACTGATTGTTCCTGAACACTTTCTCCCCATAACATTGTAGAACCAAATTTTGAGTATGCATTTAAAGATTCATCTTTTTTTGATTTTGCGCGTTTTAGTCCTTTTAAATTCTTTTTTTTACCTTTGTATATTGCCCCGTGTGATATATTTTTATTATCGTCACCCATTTTCGTATTTTTTTAAGTATTTTTTATACATGCATTCCAAAATCTTCCCTCATCATCTTTATTACTCTTTCTCTTACCAGGTCTTCTTTTTCTTCCTGTGTTAACTCTTTACCGTAAATCTCCTTTTCCAATACTGATCTGTCGTGTCCGGATTTATCCAGAGCTTGCTTTAGTTCTTCATCATCTTCAGCTACCCAGTTCTTTATGCTTTGGATTTCCTGCTTAAGTTCTTCTTCAGATTTTTCCATAATTGTTGCTCTTTCCGGAACACCAACGCCATATCTTTCCTTAAGCAGCTTCTTTGTAAAACCGGCAATGTATCTTGTGTAATCTTCCAATGCAGTTTCCTTAGTCAGCATAAGCCATCTTTCATCATTACCGGGGATGTCATAATGCTCCTTCCACCATTCGGGGATGGTATCCAGAGCATTCATAACACTTGATGCATCGGCAGAGAATTCATACTCATCTAAATACTCACCCTGCAGCCGGTTCAGAAACGCGTGGATTTCCTCTATTGTCTTGTTCAGTTTCGGTATCTCGCTCCGGCTTGCGAAAGTTATCAAGAGCGTCCTCGAATACGCTCCTGATCTCCATAAATGTTATTCCATCCAGTTCATCAATGTTTAAATCATCAGGTGGATTAACTAACAGTGTTTTGAAAATCCCATAGAAGTAAGCATTGTCCAGTGTACGCTGGTATTCTGCGTACATTTTATAATCCATTGATGAAGTATCAAGCTTTATTGAACCTTCTTTGCTACCTTCAACAGGTTTTCCACTATCATCTCTTTTTATACATTTATCGAGATAAATATTTCTCTGAGCTTCAACTTCTATCAGCTTGGAAAGCCCCCCGCCTGTGAACCCGGCAGCTCTGTCTCTTATCATCTGCTCTTCCAGAATTGTTGGTCTGGCATAAAACTCATACTGCCGGTCCGCTGCTTCTATTTTAATTATTTCTCTTTTCAATTATTTGCAGTTATAATGTTTTTGAAATTATTTTTCAAAAGATACATTTGCCTGTACATCACCCGGGTATCTTGCATCTTTAACAAGTGCTTTATATTCTTTACCCGGTAATCTATATCTGTAGGTAAGATTAACCTGTCTTGAAGCAAGTGTATTCGGATTGAAAGCACCTGACTGTCCGATTACTCTTACACCGTACCATACATTAAGCACAGTACCTTTTTGCGGATGATCATCACCAACAACTTCAAGCATTGTAATTTCGCTCTCATAAGGTAATGTCTTGGCACTTGGCAAAGCATCTCCGATTCTGAGCACTTCAAATGTACCTAATGTGCCTTTTCCAAGCTCATGAAGCCCAACGACCTGCTCCTGCACGAAATATGTATTGTATTCGATCACAGGAAGAATGTTGTAATTTTCAGACCAGTCGAAGCTTGCACCTCTTGCAATAAGGTTATCTGTATCCACATCTGTTGGGAGAATGTGGTTTTTTTGCAGTATTAGGTTTAAAGAATTCCCGGAGAAAGCTTGATTGTAGGCCGGGTTTTTCTTATCACCCAGGTATTTACTGCCCTGGCTATTGAATCTGAGATTCTCGCCGTTATTTGTTGGAGAAAATAGACCTCCCATTTTTTAATATCCTTTCTTAGTTTTAAAATTTGATAGTTCATTTGTATTTTAATTAATCCAGTGAGGGAGATATTACGAATATCCTGGTTCCAAAGAAATCTGTCGGGTCATCAACTTCAATCTGAATCTCAGGCAGCCAGCCGGCTTCACCACGCTTTATTGAAAGCACTTTGAAATCATTGATTAAACCTGATGCAACGAAATTATTTCCAGTCTTTACACAATATGTTTCGACTTTCTTTCTGGTTACCTGGTCAGAGCCGACTAAATCATTATCAAGCCCTTCAAGTAAGCCACGGAAGAAAGCATCAGCAAGGTCTCTCGGCATCTGCAGATAGGTTTTTTTATCCTGAGCATTCCAGACATGAGTTTGATCCTGGTAAGTATTAATACCTCTGACAATCCTGTAACCTGAAGGGAATTTGTCATAAGTTAATATACCTTTTTTAAGAAGTGAAGTAATTTGACTATTGGACCAATCTCTTTCAACTGATGAGAAATTAAGTTGGTCTCGTGTTAAATTATGATTAATTCCATAGCTCATTTTAATGCCAAGTACTGATGGTGCAAGAGTAAGATAAGCCGGAAGACTATCAGCTCCGCCGCCACATAAAATGAAATCGTCTGAGTTCAAATCTGAACCTCTATCAGTTAAGTCTGATACTTCTTCACCAAATGCAGCACCTGCTATTACACAAATTGGTGATCTTTCCTGGGCTCTCATAGTAACTGCAAGATCGCGGAAATAACCATGCACTGTAACATCCGGACTATCAACATATACTAATCTTATCTTTACTTTATTAGCATTGATAAAATCCTTCATCCAGTTTGGAAAGCTATCACAAATGTTTGAATAGTTACTATTTGATGCTGCTTCAACGTTATCAGATAAACTTTTACCTTTCTTATCTGTAATTGCAATGTCCTGAAGATAAACACTGGTTGTGTGATCGTCTAAAGCAATGGCTGTATCATCTGTTAATGTTGCAGTAACCAGATTAGAATGTTCATTCAACTCGTCAACAATCTGGGCATTTGTTAGTGAAGTTGCCCATTTAATTGTTTCTTTATTATCTTCATCTTTTTGGAATATTCTTCCAAAGCTGGTAACGGTTGCCGCAGTTGCTATAACTGAATCGAATGTTATCTTGTACCCTTTTTTATTTGGGTCCCAGTTACCATCAATACGTTTTATTTTATATGGATCGGGACTTGTATCTACATTAGAAGTCAAATACACATCCATTCCTTCGCTCAATCCATTAATCGAATTGACATAAATGAAATATGTACCGGAATCTTCGACAAGTCTTTTTACATTTTTGGGTGGTATTAAAGTTAAGGTTTTCGAATTTTCTTCGTTTGGTGTATCAATTAATGTTAATGATATATCATTAGCACAAACTCCATACCAATTCTCTTTTGCTACTAATTTTATAGCATCTTTTGGTGTAGGTGTTGTTGTGTCTTTTAATGATGCTTCACAAGCCGTATTGCTCATTGAATTTAGTACGAAGACTAAACCACCACCGTGTTTTGCCATATACTTGTAAGCTTTATAAATATTATCATCACCAAAATCTCTTAAAAGATCATTGCCGTTATCATAAGCCGGCATAAGCTCACTACCAGTTTTTCCAGATACGGAATACGGAATTCCTTTTATAGAACGCCCGATAATCAACCCAACCTGGAAATCAGGTATGTTTGCACCTGAGTTTTGAATGACTTCCAGGATTCCATATGAGCCCGGAATATCATAAGTTTTACCATTAAATACGAAAGACATTTTATTCTCCTTGTATTATTTTTTAAATTATTAGTTCAGAATTGTGACAGAAAAATTATTATGAGTTATTTTTATCAATTCAGAGAAATTGCTTTATTCGTTTAAATAAACTAATCTTCAGGACTGCTCGGGATATAATCCGGTACTATCGGAGCTGTATCCAGAGTTAGCTCATTTGTGACATCAGCCAGTATTGTTACTTTCATTCCGGATGAAAATATTGTATATGTTTCATTGGAATTATCAATTATATTTTCTTTGAAACTGAACTGGGCATCTATTAAACCTGAAAGCAGTAAGTATCTTTTCATAAACAACATTCTGCTTCTGAAAAAATTGTTCAGAATATCCAGCTTGGACAAATCATCTTTGAAATACCAGTTAACATCAATTACTATTTTTTCAATATGACCTGTAACTATTTTGTCATCAGATTCACTTATAGAATCTCCTATGTATCTTTGAAAAACATCGTTGCTTGATTTTTGAACTAAAATCCATTGGGTAGCTTCAGTATCAGTTAAATATTCATTAAAAACTTCTATAAGCTCGGTTTGACCAAGCTCTTCAAGTGATACTGATTGCAGGGCTCTTTCCAAAGCACTTTTTACCAATAGCTTTACATCAAATGTTTTATACTTTGCATTAGATGCTGGAATAGTGGAAATTTCAGCTGGCTCAGAAAGCTCATGTGTGATGCTATTTTTCAGATATATTTGATAGTAATATGTAGTACCGTTTACACAATTAAAATCAATATAAATATTATCTATATATTGATATGTCAAAGCAATCATATCATTAGTCCCGCCCCATGCTGCTAGTTCATTGCGGAGTAGTTCTAATTGCTCAATTTGCTGGGGATTAGGATCTCGTACTAATTCCAGTTCCTCAATTTGTGTCAGTATGGAGAAGTAACTATCCAATTCATTGGAGACAAAAGCTTCAGTTTTTCTAAATAGAGATAAAGAATATTTTTCAGGCAGGATATCCGGAAAATTCCAGCTTAGGGTTAATTCATTTCCATAACTGCCGGTTTGAACGTATAAATTTTCTATTGCATTAACCATAAGTATTAAAATCAAAAATGTTAATACAAAGATAATCTACGATGCTGTTCCATAATTATTTTTTAGAGACAAAATTTAGAATCAAAAGAAATATAATTTTTCAGAGATGAATTGTAAAATAAAAAAGCTGCTTCCTGCGCAGGTGAAGCAGCCAGTAGTAAAATGAAAGGGAATATGAGGGTTATCAAATTACAAAATTTTCAAATCCGGTCTGTGGTTTTAATCTGGTTCCTTTTATTATTTCTAATTATTAATTTATTTTTAAATATTTTATAAATTGTTTTTTTGCTGACCCCGGTTTTCCTGGCAATACGGTTCAGGGGCTCTGATTTATCCAGCTCTTTTTCCACTTCATCGAATTTAATTATTTTTATCAATGCTGCAAATGAAATGGGCTGACAGGATGTTAAGCTGTATACTTCTTTTACCTTATCTTCTCCCAAAATCGATATTATTTCCTTCGCATTTTCAATATTTACATTTTTCGGTAAACAAATATTTAAAATATCTTCATTATAAATGGCAGACATTGTTTTTTTATTAACTTTGAAGTAATATAAGTTTATTATGATTTATAATATTTGCTTCACTTTGATTAACTGTGGTATAAATAACCAGGTCAGCATCTGACCTGCTTGGTATATATATAATTCTCTTATCGGCGCAGCTAATTGCTTTTTCTATATACCAGAAAGTATCCCTGCTAACTGAAGACCTGTTTTCAGGTGTGTATACAATAAGGTCAGCTTCTGATTTACATTTTGTTATATAAACGCGTATATCGGCAGAAGAGAAAGATTCGGTTATATTTATAAAAGGCATAGTATGTTTTGTTATTTTTCACTGTTTTCTATAGAATCTATTATTCCAGATATATATTTTTGCTTTTCGTTCTCATCTTTTATACCGATTGTATCTAGATGTGAATAAATCAGCTTTTTAGTATTGGTTACAGCAAAATTTATATCAGGTCTCGATTTTAATTTTTCAAAAAATAGTACAAGCCCCGCTTCACCGTTTTCATTAAAATTCTTATATAGATCTTCACTGAAAGAAACAAAAGAAGAGTACTTCATTCTTATGCCAAGTCCGGGAATATGAACATAATCAGGATAGAATGCATCAACAAGAAGGTTTTTAAGAATTGTGAAGAATTCGTGATAAGTTGTATTGTGCATGATTTTAGCAGTTAGTTGTTTAATAGACCTCCATTCCAAATATAATAGCTAACTGTTAGTATGTCAAGTCAATAAGTTGTTATATGCGAATATGTTGTTGTTTCAAATAATATTTTACCTGCAAATAAGAAATATCGATAATATTTTATATGAATTACCTGCAGCTTTTCCATGACAGGTTGAGTTCTTTAGCTATTAGCATTTCAATATAAGTAGCAAATATATGTTCCTTATGATATGGCGAATCAGGCTCGTCTCCCGGATCGTCCTGAGAACCTGATATTTTCGAATTTGAATAATATGATTTTTCAAAATCTTCAATATCAGTTATTTTTATTTTTCTTTTTTCAATTAATTTATTTTCTATCAGGCAATGTATTGCAAGTAGAAATTCGTAATCATCATTATTTAATTCCTGTATTTGGATATTTATCGTTCCGTCAGCATCCTTTAGTATATCTCCTGCAAGTGGTCTTTTTAATAAATCTTGTTGTTTCGTAATTATAGAAATTTTCATATGTTATTTGGTTATTTATTTGGTTATTTACTTGGTCGTTTATTCGGTTAGTAAACATATTTTTATTTTAATTGGTTTTTAACATCTTTTTATTCTTAAAGTTTTTATTATTTAAGAGGCTTACTTCTTTTTAACTTCATTTTTTTGTATTTTTTATAGTATTCCATTGTTTCATCATAGTGTACCTTATCAATCATTATTTTCAATTTTTCATTTAGCAGCCTCGCCTGTTCGATCGTTATTCCAGCAATTGAGATATCATGGTCAACCCAGTTAATTGAAAAAATAATCATCTTATTATTTAATTCTACTTCAAGCTTAACCAAGTCATTTGCCTGCATTTCCTCATATAATTCAGTACAAGCTTCAAACCTAAATTTATTTTCATTTAAGCTATTTTGCATCTGTTACTCCTTTTAAAAGCATTTATAAGAATAATATAGAATTTGTTTATTGTTAATTGATAATTATAAATATTTCATGTAATACAACTGAATTAGTTATTACAGTTGTCACTGCAAAAATGATTGGAAGTAAATCAAAATTGATAAATGTTCCCTAACTTAATAATTATTAAAGCTAATAAAAGACCTATTAATGTTTGAATCCATGCTTCTTTAACCGATACCATACCTTTTAAGAAATGAGCTTTGTATTGAGGGTATTTCGTATAAATATTGTATCCATTGCCCCAATTGCCGGTTCTTTCATCATAATCCAGTTTCGTGTAGCCCTTTACAAGACAAAGCCCCCAAAAGTTTGTTCTTAAAAGACCTAACGGGGTCCAAAATCTCCAATAACCCCAGTTCGTTGTAGGTTGATTGGTTACAATATACTCCTCTACATTATAAAAACTATCACAAATATGAAACCATTTGGCTGTATAGAATGCTAAAATTATTGAAATATCAACCTGGAAAAAATAGTACAACAAAACAAATGTAACCGGAATATCTAACAATTCTTTAATTAAACGGTATAGTTTTGCCTGCCATTTGTCCTCTGTAACCTTTAGCCAGTGCTGAATTATTCCGAACCAGCCGGCAAAATCGTATAATGATTGTATAAATGCTAATAAAAATATTTTATTCATGTTAATAAATATAAAATTGGGTTTAGCTATTGAATTATTTTAATTATTTAAATAATATTATTTATATATTTAAACCTCACTTTTTTTGTTGATATTAATTTTTATCAGAATATTTAAAATATCCCAAGAATCCAAAGCTAGAATCCAAAGCTAGAATCCAAAGCTAGAATCCAAAGCTAGAATCCAAAGCTAGAATCCAAAGCTAGAATACAGAGCTAAAAGCCAAAGCTAGTAACCAAAGCTATCAAAATTATTTTTTCATGCATGATAGGTATTACCCTATAGAACATTATAAATCTTAATCGTAAAAAACCTCATATTAAATAAATTCTTTATCATTTTCAGGCAGCTAAAAGAATAAAATTATGTTGATTTATTTTTCGTGGTTAATGTTGATTTAGTTGAATTTTTTAACTATTTTTGTCAATATACTAACAGTTAGCACGTATCTCAATGCAATAATTTGTATCAAGCTATTAATGAGAGAAAAAGATAAACCATTAAATATCGTTAATCCCATTTCACAGCGGATAATTAAAGAACTGATCAAAAGAAATGGCAACGATTCATTATTTGATATCAGCAGCCATATAATGGTTCACCAGGGAACTCTAAGAAGGCGGCTTGAAGCCCGTGATAAAAGCTGGGCTGTTGCCGAAGACCTTTTTAATATAGCTAAATATTTAAATGTTGATTATGAATGGCTCTTAAGCGGAAAATCTAAACACATAGTTGCTAACGACGAAAACAAAAAATGGATGACCCGCGCTTTAGATGCTGAAAAAAGAAATCAACAACTTGAAAAAGATATCAAAAATCTGAAATCTGCTTTACTTAGCTTAAAAAAATTGAAAATATGAAAATAATTCAAAAATTACTTACTTTATTTATTTAAAGAACACTATTTGTTAAAAATATTTGTATAAAATATTTTAACAGTTAACATTTGTTTAATGTAGTTCTGATAGGGCTTGAAATATAGCTAATTAAGTTTAACTGCTACAAGCAAATATTAATAAAATTGTTTCCATTGAAGCCGGTATTTTAATAATGAAATGTGTATAAGTAGAAATATTGTGATATGATTTTTAATGCCTGAGATTTTTGGGGTATTTTACGTAACAATTATATAGCAACTGTTTTGTATTTCATTTTTTCAGTGAATTTCTTTATCAGCCACTCTTTTTGAAGAATAATCTCTGTTTTTTGCAGTTTATTAAACATATATCCAAAATCATCTTTAGAATTGTCTGAATTGAGCAGAATTAATTTCCCCAAGTAGAAAATAAATGATTTATGATACTTTTTTAAATCCTCACTCAGCAGCTCATCATTTCGGAGAAATTCCTTGTAAGTATGTAAATGGTCTATAAGGTTCTCGATATATCCGAGAGAATAATATAATGTTGCTTTTAAGCATTTTGCGTCATATTTAAATATAAAATAGTTTTGCTCGATCCTATTTAAACAATCTAATGCTTTTTCGAACTCCATCTCAGTGTTATAATAAAAAGCCATACCAAAATTATACATGTTTACCCTTTGTTTAGGATCTATTTCCTTTACATAATTTGAGATAAATTCATAAGTCCATGACGATTTTCCTATTCTCAATGAATGAAACAAAATTGCTCTGAACAATGAAACAGGTAAATATTTTGTACGGTCATAAATATATAAACGTTTCTTTAGCATAACTTCATACAAGAATAATAATTCAAGTTTATGCGTGTCATCAGCCGGGCATTGGTTTTCTTTGATATTGCAATAATTAATTAAATTAGAATAATGAAACCTTATTTCATCTTTGCTAAGCTGCTTTGCATATAATTCTACATTGTTTTTATATATCATATAATATTTGTTGGTTTCTTTGTAAATATTCACATAAGTATCCAGAAGATTAATATATAACTCAACAATATAATCAAATTTGGTTTCCTTGATAATTTCATATATTTCTTTAATATTTAAAGACTCCACTAGTTTTGCTATTTTGCTGGTACAAAAATTAATGTTATACTTTTTACAGTTTAACATATATCTTATGTAATTGTTTATTGTATCCATAATGTAGTACATGGTAAGATACACATTTGCATTATTTAATGAATTCAGATGTTTTTTTATATTATTCTTCTTTATTATTTTATCGTTAATTTTCAGGTTATTATAATTATTTACTTCAATTTTAAACATAGAATAGAAAAAATTATAATTGATATTAGATTTTCCTTTCAGTTTGTTTATATTTTCAGTAATTACTTTGTTATATGCATTTTTTAAATTCCTTCTGTTTAAATCATTAAGCAAAATATCCAGTTTATCAATTTCCCTGTTTCCAAGGTTTTCTATAATTAAAAATTCCTCCAATAGCTTTGTAGTCCGGTGAACCAGACTTCTTAATGTAGAATCATTGTAGTTTTTTGATTTATAGACCTTTTGATATGTTTTCCTGCAGTATATATCAAAATCCGAACAATTGGGATATTTCTTTGATATTAAAGAAAATAAGAAACATATTTTTGGATTCTTATTGAAGTAAGGAGAAGATATAAAATTGTTAAAATCCCTGATTTCGTCTTTTGTGAAAGTATCAAGGACAGAAGTCAATATTGTTTGGGACATATTTTACCTCATTTTTGGCAACATATTTCATATGGCTTTTAATAAACATAAAGTTAATTCATTGAAATTCCAATGGATATTTGTTGGCATAACTATTTTAATGTTTGCATTTTTTGCAACAATCTCAAAATTATTTGCTTGCCTGTTTGCCCGTTCTTACAGAAATTGCAGCATAATCAAAGGAGTAAAAAATGAAGACAATAATTATAATAATATTTTTTATTATTGGTATTTGTTTTTATCAATCACTTAAATCCTCTCAAAATGTCAATTTTTCCGTTAACAGATCTGTAAAAGAAAATTTAAAATGTTACACATTAATACTTGAAAGAGTAAACAGAAACGGAGTTTGGTGGATTATTGTCTACGATGATTATTACAGATATATTGATGAATATATAGATCCTATGAATGGTATAACTTAGAAAATTTGCATTATTGATTCGTTTACCTCTAAAAATCTTGAAGAAGACCTTACTATTTCTGATCAGACTTAATCTGCATTACAAAAAGCATTACTTTTTAATGCTTCATTAAGAGCTAAAAACCACAACTATGTGAAATTTAATACCACAATCGCTTTTATAGATATATTATAAGTTCATTATTGTCACCGAAAGATTTTGGGGCAAACACGGTATATAGGGTTCATACCGTATTTGCCCTTTTGCTATATATATCAAAAACGGAAGAATAAAATTACAGTTAAACAAAATTAGTCCCCAAAAATAAATTACGGAACTGCTTCTAAGATTAAATTTGTAACAGACTGATTTGCAACAAAATTTTAGAAAAATTTGTGAAGAAGCTGTTATTAATATTATTAATTGCATTTAGTGTTAGATATCTTACTTCTGAGTTACTTGGCGGCCCATTTATCAGTTTTGACCACTATGATAGCATGGAGTATTTATATACATCGATTAATTTTAATGTATATCCTTACTTCCAGCAAGTATATAATTATCATCATTGGTATGAACGAACTCCTACCTATGTACTTTTCCTGCATATTATACACCGCGAGCTTATCATTCAAATTCTAATTTGCTCATTAAGTACAGTTTTGATGTATAAAATGAATAAATTAGCAGGATGGATTTGGTGCTTTTACCCTCAGGATATTATTTACTCTTTCCAGTATGGTAAAGAGGGTTTACTAATATTTTGCTGTATTGCTGCAATTTACCTGCTCAGATATCACAGAAAATGGTTATTAATAGCTATTCCTTTAATTGTAATTGGATTCAGCAGTTCGGCTAATGTAGTTGGTTCATGCCAACAGACAATGTCTTTTGGGTTTATGAATAACATTTGGGAATTGTGGAAACCTGCTTTCAATACAAGTATCTACTACTCCAAATGGTTCGTTTATATCCAGGCAATACCATATTTAATACTAATGTGGTATTTCCTGCGAAATGTTAATTTCTTCAGTACAGAAATATTTCTTATAATACTCTTTACAATCGTCTACTCATTTATGTATAGCTGTCAGCGTTACAGAGAACCGCTGATGCCCCTGATAATACTCTTTGTTACAAACCATCTTCAAAAAGAAAAAAATACACCTTACCGTTACTGGGGTCACTATTACTAAAAATTGAAATTTCTAATTCAAAATATAAAATATTATGGAAACCAAAACAAAATTTACAAAAAGCTTCATTTTCTTTTTATTAACTGCATTTTTGCTTGTGTTTGCACAATTAACACCGTTTAATTATATCACTATACCTGAGAGTGTAGCCGATACTCAGGATGATAATTATCAAATTTTCAATGCAAGAGATTTAAGCAGTTCGTTTAACGAACGTGGATATTTGAATTCTAATTCAGCCAGTTTTGATGGACAGGAAATAGTTAACGATTATAATGGCAACTTAATGTTCAAAATTCCATTAGGTAAATCGCAGGGTAAAGGTGATTTGAGTTATGAATTTAGTTTAAATTATAATGGAAATATTAACTACACAGTAATTTGTTCAGATATTACAGGCGTAAGTAATACAACCGGGCAGTTACATCAATATAACATTTCAGCACCAGGATGGGTATTTAGCTTTAATGGACTTGCTGTACAAATGCTTAATTTTGAATCAAGTTATTTTACAAAACCGACTAATGGTACTGAGGCAAGAGGAAGATATGTCCATATGCTGGCAAATGGTTACCATATTACAGATATGCTTACAACAGTAGGTCCAACCACTCATGACAAAATAACAATAATGTTAGGAGATGGAAGTACTGAAGTTTTAGAGAATGTACAAACTAATTCATATTCCGGCTGGTATAAAAGTACTTCTAAGAATAATTTTATGAAAGCATTTGTAAAATTTCTGCCCAACACCGATTCCATAAATAATCCTTCAGGCGCTGCAAGAAAAATGTATTTAATGAAAGGTGACAGTTTAACCTATATTTATAATGAATATCCAGTTTATTATCTTGATCACGGACATGAACCTACTGCTCCCTGGTACAAGCCAATGATATTTCTATTATCAAATGTCGCTGACCGTTACGGGCATGAAAAAGATTATAAATTTTTTTATAATGATAGAAATGGCAGCACCGGTGATAGAATTGGCAGACCATGGCTTGCAAGCTACCCGGGGGGTATATTTCTCTATTATGAAATGTGGGGAAGTTATTTAAAAATGAGAGCTATGACACCGGATGGATATTATACACTTTATACGGATGTATTTGGTACTTATTCAGATAATATTCATAATCCAAGACTAAACAGATTGTTAAATCCAGCTGGCGAAGAAATGCAATTTGTTTATGAAGCGTATAATAGAAAAGGTGAAGAATTATACAATTCAGACGAAGGAGACCCAAATATGACTATATTATTAAGTTGGGGAAACGATGCCTTGTACAGACTAACAGGAGTAACTAATTATAATGGAGGAGTTAAAGAATATTCATATGTAAGCCCAACAAGTCTATTGACAGCAGATTATAGCCCCAATCACCCTGAAATCTTTGTACACAGCGGTAGTAATCACTATATGGGCCAAGGCAGAGATTATTTTTTTGCAAATATGATTTCTTTAATTAATGTTAAAGAAAATAATAGTTTAATAAGAACTGAAGCTTTTGAATATACATATACACTTGGTGGGGATAGGCAATGGAATAATGTCTGGTTGATACCAGTTGATTCCCGCGATCTCATGACAACTAAACGAACAGTTACTGCCGGTAGCGGTTCGAATAATAACAATAATACACCTACTGAACAAATAACAGTCCGCAGTTATAAAAACTTTAGGACGAAAGAGACACAAAGCAGCTGGCAAACTGTGGATTATGAAGGGCAGATAAAACTAATTACAGAAGAATATTCACTGCCACTTTCAACTCCTTTTAAAACAATTACACATGGATACAATTTAGGCACAGGTTCTACCGGTGAAGTATATAATGGTACATTCCTTGATTCTTTGCTTGTAGAAAGTTATAACGGAGTCTCCCGTCAATGGGCATATTATTATGTCGGAGGAGGTGATAGCTTAATTACTGAGAAGACTCAAATTGATCCTTTAGGGCTTATAACTCGTACTAAATATTCGGCATTCGAAAAATATAATTATGAAGTATATGAAGAAGGTTCCTTTAAATATCCTGAATTGAACACTCCAGACACAGCTTGGTTATATTTAATTGAACAGCCGTATGAAATAACTATATCTAAAAATAGTATTACACTTCAAAAAAAAGAAATTCATTATTATGATCCCACAACAATTTTTGGTGCAGACCCACCCATAGAAGGATACCCCGGGCAGATTTCAGAAGAAATAAATATTGATCCGCAAAACGAAAATAACAGGCAAACCATCCAATACCAATATTATAGTCAGGATACCAATGGATATGATTTGTATGATTCACTTTCAGTTTATTTTTCTTCCTCTACTGAAGGCAGTCTTTCAGAAATTACTGATGCTAATGGCAATATTACAAAGTATTATTATTACTTAATATCCAGAGATGAAGATGCAACTTATGGTACAGGCGGATCAGGTGATGAAATATATGATGCACCGAAATTGTCATATCATAAGTTGAAAGAACATATAGACACGGTAGAAAAATCTTCAATGTTTAGTATTAATTTTACACATCCATCAAGAATTGACCAATATGTTACTTCCGGAAATATTATCAGACATTATCAGAAATACAATAAAATGGGTCAACCGATTAGTGTAATCAATGAGAATAATTACATCAGTACTTTTGCCTATGGATTGCAAGGCAGACTGGATAAGGGAACATTACCATATGATTTTACTAATATCTCGGATCAGATAGATACGACAATTGATAGCACAGAATCCGAAGTTGAAATAATATGTAATACAATTGGATGGGGAAACTGGGACGATAATTTAAGTGGATACCGTTATTTTGTAACAGATCCCAGTAGTATTAATACTTATTTCTTTTTCGATATTGATTATGATGCAGATGGCGGTGGAGACGATATAAACTGGTGGAGAAATGCGACTATGAAATTGGGTAATGCAAATTTTACAGGCATTTCACATGTGGATAGCGCTTTTGTAGAGTTTGCACCTTCAAATCTATATTGCAAGGTGAACGGTAATTATAGTAATGACTTCTCGTTCAGAATTAGACCTTTAGTCAATATTGGTGAAAATGTAAAAACACTCGGTACCGGCTTGCAAACTTATGGTACCTTAAATTGTTCGCAAGCGGTGGATTGCGATAATCTTGACACAATTTCACATTACCAGAATAACTACAATAAGTTGTATATTACTGATATTTTGAACCAAAATATAGTAGAAGGTGTGGGTGGTAAAAGATTAAATTTGATGGGTCTGCAATTTGATGCCAGCGGTCCAAGTTTAACCAGTGGACATGTAGAAATTAAATGTGAATTCAATAAATGCAGAGTTGATACCAATGTATGGAATGAATACTCAAGACCAAAGGTACATATTTATGCTAAAAAAACCACTTATGACACTACAATATCTATGAAATATAATTCAGGGACAGTTATTTATGGTTACGACGATAAAAATGATTCAATTTTAGTAAGAAATAAAATTGATGGAAGTTCAGGAAATGTTCGTTACAAAAAGACCACAAATTATTTTGATAAATTCTATAAAGTCAAACAAACCAATTTTTATACCGGAAGTGCATCTCCAAGTACTACTTATTCATATTATAATTATCTTGACCAAAAAGGGAGAGTTACGGATGCAAGAAATAATTCAACACGATTTTCTTATAATATGTATGGCAATCTTTCACGTACTGATAATCCGGATGAGAGCTACTCTTTTGATACTACAATATATTATGGCGGTATTACTACTCATTGGGGAAGACTGGATTGTCTTGTGAAAAAGGGAATATACACAGATGAGGTCGGTAATGAGTTTCATAAACATTTTGATGCTGTGGATAATTTAAAAAAAGAGGTTAAATTTATTGGATCAGGGCTTAATATAGATTCATTAGTAACCGAATACAATTACGATAATTTGAATAGAGTAATTGAGGTTTACACGGCGGCGGGAAAATCTATTTATTATACTTATGATTGCTTCGGCAGACAGTATAGCCGAACAACTCCCGATGCAGGAGAAATTAAATTTAAGTATGATTTGAATGGAAATTTGAGGTTTTCACAGGATGCAAATCAAACAACAGGTACAAATCCAAAATTTATTACTTTCAGAGCTTATGATGGCATTAATAGACTGAAATATATTGGCGAAGCTGATAGAAACGACGAATTATACACCTGGTCTTCTCTTGATGGAACAAGCTCTCAATATTTTGAGAACTATTCTTCTTATGCCTCAAACTTTCTGACGATTAATGTTTATGACACTATAACTAATGGATATGAACAATACCCAAGTTTATTTAACATTCCGGGTGATTACCATAACGCTCCAAATTTTACAAAAGGTAGCCTTTTAGCAACTGCTTACAGAACTAGACATTCAGATGGCTGGAACTTTAAATATTACCGATATGATCCAAGAGGCAGAGTTATTAGAATGTGGAATGTTATAAATGGTTTGGGCACAAAAGTTACGGATTATACATATAACTCAGCAAATCAGGTTGAATCAGTTACATATCAGGACACCTTGAGCAATCCTGATTATAATTATTATACTTATGAGTATGATGATGCAGGTCGACTTAAAAAAGTAAATGCTTTCGGTGACAGTGAGTTTGGTGAATTCTGTAGGTATTCGTATGATGAAAATTCAATGCTAAAAACACAGGCATTTAATGAAAATAGCTATGTAACCGCTTTTGACTATAATACAAGGAACTGGCTTGACAGTATCATTACAGATGATGGGGTTATGAATTACGCTTTATCGTATTACGCTAATGGAAATGTGCAGACCCAAAATATTACCGGTACATATAATGATAATATCGGAGGTACTGACTTAAACTATACATTTACATATGACAGATCAAACCGATTTTTATATGCGGATTTTGGCGATGAACAAAACCATTCAATGGAAACTAAAAATACATATGATAAAGATGGGAATATTCTAACTATGCAAAGATGGGGAGGCAATGGCTCACTCACAGACAATTTTAACTATAACTATATTTCTGGTACTAATAAGTTAAACAAAATTACAGGTGAAGAAACTCAATATTCATACGATAATAATGGCAACCTGACAAGTGATATCATAAACTACAATGGGAACATGATTTATGATTATAGAAATTTGTTGATTGAATCCAGAAACACTACGAGTCCTAATGTTACGTTTTTTACTAGATATTACTATGATGAAGCTGGCAACAGGATTAGAAAATGGACTTATCATTCTACAAATGGCGGTAGCGGCACAGACGGTGGTGATACGTGGGTAACTGATATTGATGAATATTATTCAAGAGATGCTTCAGGTAAAGAGTTAGCAATTTACAGCGGAAGTAATTTGACCCAGTGGAATGTTTATGGAATTGATAATGTAGGAAAAATTAATAATAATAGGGCATGGTATTGTTATGTAAAAGACCACCTAGGATCAATCAGGGCAGTGCTTGATGAAAGTTATTCTGTTGTTTCAGCTATGGATTTTGACCCGTGGGGGTATGAAATCAGAGGTTCAATAAATAATAGGTACAGCTTTACTGGCAAAGAAAAAGATCAGGATATTGTAAACAATTACTTGTATTTTGGTGCAAGGTATTATGATGCTAGGATTGGAAGATGGGGTGGTGTGGAACCGAAATATGATAAGTATGTTTTTATTTCACCTTACTCTTACGCAAATTTGAATCCAATTGTACTAAAGGATTATAATGGGAAAGACTTTTCATACACTGTTAATCAAAATAACGGTAAATATAGTGTTACTATTTATGCACCCTTTTATTACTCTATGAATGGACCAGGTAGTTTCACAACTGAACAAAGAACAAAATTCATTCAGGAAATAAGAAATGCAAGTGACCACTGGAATGATGCAGCTAAACTAGTTAAAGAGTTTAATGGTAATAGTGTTGAAGTAAAGTTTAAGTTTAGTGTAATTGAAGTAGGTAACATACAGGAAAAGAATGATGCAATTGAGAAAAAAAGAACTGGGGAAAATATCGGATTTTCTGATGGAAATAAACCAACAGGTATGAGTGAGAATGGCTTTGCATACAGAGTTAGAAGTGTAGGATTTGAAACATCTGATATACAAAACCGTGGTTCACATGAAATGGCACATGCATTAGGATTACCTGATGCTAAAGATAATCAAGCAGAAGGTACTATAACGTCCTACAATGAAGATAGAGATGTATCAGAAAAAGACGTTAATAATATTCTTAAACAATTAGATTTTGAAAAAGGCAGTGGAATTGTCAAAGGCTGGCAAGGAACTAAAGATAATTAAAAATATTTATATAATGTTCAAAAAATTATTAATATTATCTCTAATTATTTTATTTAATCAAATTAATATTAAAAGTCAGAGTTTGAATTTTAAAACAATTTTGAATCCTATAGAACCTCTATTCTCTGATATTCAAGTTGTTAATGAAAATTTTAACTTTAGTGGATATATGGTATTTAAGATTTTCAGAAATCCTAATACTATGGTTTATGATACTTCCGACGAATATTATACATGTGATATCTTTTGGATTGAAAACATTTCCGATATAATTCATGATGATAAAATATATAGTTATAAATTTGTAACGTTAGGATATTATATATATGTTTTGCATGAAAAAGATAAAGATACAATAGGAATAAATAATATCAAATTCCGGGATGTATATTATAAATATATCTCAGTTTATCAATATAATGAAACTGAGAAACCATTCTTATCACATGCCTTGAAAACAGATTTATTTTATCAAGACATAAAGTTCTGGAATTACAAAGACTGTGATACTATTGGCTATTTCATTTTCAGCAATTCTTTCCCTGCAGTTATATTAAAAGCAGATTATAATTATTTAGACAAGTCTCAAAGAATTGCAGAAGGTCCAAATGGTTTTAAAAGTATATATGTGTATGATTCAAGGATTTTAATTCCAACAAAAAAGACATGCGATTTCCAGCCCGAAAAAAATACTTTCTTAGAATTAAATGGATTTGTTGAATCAAAATGGGCACCAAAAAATCTTTATGTTATTAAATAAGTCATTTGATACTTCATTGATACATATGATAAAGCAGAGCTTTTTAACTCTGCTTTATTTATTCTTTTAAGGAATCTAAAAGGAGATGACTTGTGCCAGGTCTCTAACATGGCATATGACCACAGGAACCTTCTGCTTAGCTTCAGAAGTGTAAAGACAGCCATATATGATGCTCCAACAGAACCGCAGATCCTACATATCTTTTTACAAGCTTTCTGATTCTGTTACCTGCTTCATCATAAAAATATCTTGTTTCATAGACCACCATCACCTCAACCTGGATACGATGAAAATGACGACCCTTACGGATACTGGCAAACAGTAGATGATGAATTCTATGTAAGAGATGTTTCAGGCAAAGAGATGGTGAGCA
>Ga0105092_10000004_pt1 | contig 108377 bp, 170 predicted proteins | sample PPLLak2March2015_FD_87021 | JGI IMG/M metagenome (GOLD analysis project Ga0105092, IMG submission 87021) | Freshwater sediment microbial communities from Prairie Pothole Lake near Jamestown, North Dakota, USA - PPLs Lake P7 Core (1) Depth... | ecosystem: Environmental > Aquatic > Freshwater >... | reverse complement strand
CAATGCTGGCCTTGCACACAAGAGGATGTCACCATCATGTGCAATGACCGGGAGCTGAGCACGGAGCGCAGCGTGACCTTGATGACGAACAGCACGAAGGGCGTCCCGATGGGTGAACGCTGGTCTTCCTTCGGCTGGCGGTCAGGCAAGGCGGAATCATACGCCCCGCCTCGCTTGGGCGCACTCGGCCGGTAAAGCTACGGCGTTTCCCTAGGCACGGTTTCGAATCGTGCCTAGGGAACGTTCTAGTTGAACTCGATGACGGTCGTGCCTCGCATGACCTGCAACTCGACATCCTTGGACTCAGCACGAGCCCACAAGTCATCTTCGGCCTCAAGGTTGCGCGCCGAGAACTTCCCGTTGTTGGGACCTTGCTTGTGCGGAATGAAATCAGGGTAGTCCACGGGCGGCTCTGAGCCGGCAATGGCAAGGCGGAGCTGGCAGCTATGCGGCATCCAAACGGTGCAGTTCAGGTTCCCGTTTGAGACATTCACGTAGGCGTCAGAACCTACCAAGATCCGATGCATTGACGATGCCATCACGTTCTCCTCTGAAAGGCAGCGAAGGCTACAGTAGGCCAGCGGTAACGTCCAGCGGACGTTACCGGTGTCCTATCATGGGGCTCCACAGCAGGAGAGGAACATGCAGATCCATTTCAAGAACAAATACATCGACGAAAAGGCCGAGGTGCAGTTCAGCAGATACTTCGCCGACCAGAGCATAGCTATCCAGCTCGTCGGCGTTGAGTTTCCTGAGCCGCTGTCCAAGCCAACGGTGTGCCTCTTCGACTACGGCTACCGGCCGCTGCCCGAAGAAGTGTTCATTGCGAACGCCAACCAGTACGAAGGCTCCTTTGAGTGCCTCGTCAAGGAAGGCGTGCTCGTGGACACCGGCAAGCGTCTCAACTACGGCCGGGGTGACTCCCATGTGCGCGTTGGCACCTTGACGCCGGCAGCCAAGGCAGAGTTCGACAAGCAGACTGCGGATACCTGAGCGATGACAGTTGGTGAACTGATCAGCGTCCTCCAAACCTATGATCCCGACATCAACGTCTACGTCGGTATTCAGGGTAACCGTTGGGAATGTGTTGGGACCAAAGCACCCTTCATTATTCCACAAGGCACCCTGAAGAACGAAGTCACGGGACATGAGGAACAAGCCGTCATCATAACCCAATCACCGCTCTGAACGGCAAAGAGTGAGCGACCCCATCTCCACGGGCAACCGTGGAGATGACGACGTTCACGTTGAGCGTCAACACAGCAGGAGTGAGAACAATGAACCTAGCAGAAGCTTTAGACAGTGCGGACGACTACATTGACGGCGACACCCCGTTTTTCTTTTGGGGACCGCCGGGCGTGGGCAAGTCCAAAGGCCTCGCAGACCGGATCAAGGCCCGCCGCAAGGGCTGGGGATTCATCGACTTCCGCGCAGCGTTGCGGGAGTCGGTGGACCTCAGGGGCCTGCCGGACTTGGACAGCAAAAAGGGAGTGACCAAATGGTTGCCGCCCGACGAGCTGCCCAACGAGAAGCGTGATGGGAAGCAGGGTGTTCTGTTCCTTGATGAACTGAACGCCGCGCAACTCGCCACGCAGGTCGCGTGCTTCGGCCTCGTGCTCAAGGATGCGTTCGGCAACCGCAGGGTTGGCGACTACATCCTGCCGCCGGGCTGGCGCATCGCGGCAGCCGGCAACAGGCAGAGTGACCGCGCCGCCGCGCAGAAAATGCCGACGGCGTTGGCAAACCGCTTCGCTCACCTTGAGATTGAAGCGGATCCTGACACGTGGATCCAGTGGGCCTACGATCAGGACCACATCCCGGCCATCATGCCTGCGTTCATCCGGTTCAGGCCGAAGCTCATCCACTCGATGGAGGGCACCGACCTGAAAGCCTTCCCCACGCCCCGTGCGTGGGAGGAGTGCGCCAAGTACGTTCAGATCAAGGACGTGCGGCGGCGTGACCGGAACATCGAAGGGCTTGTGGGCGAAGGCCCCAAGAACGAACTGAGCACCTTCATTGAGGCGTTCAGCGACCTCCCTTCCTTGAAGGACATCACCACCGACCCGAAGGGCGCGAAAGTGCCTGACACGGCGGCGGGGCGCTATGCGGTGGCAGGAGCCATCGCACGTCACGCCACCCGCCAGAATTTCAAGCCCATCATGACCTATGCGGACAGGTTGGGCAAGGAACTGGAAACGGTGACCGTGATGGACGCTTGCCGCAGGGACAACACCCTCTGCGACACGCCGACCTACATCTCGTTCAAGCAGGCCAACCAGTCGTTCGAACTGTGAAGGAGCATGAATGGAACTGAGAAAGAAGTCACCGGGCGGGCGGCTGAAAAAGACAGTCGCCCGCAGAGAGTTCGGAGCCGGGCAACCGGTGTTCTTTCGGTGGGTTCACGGCACAGGGCCGCAAACCATGAACCCGGAAGGATACTACGAGTTCTGCATCGAGCTCACCAACAGTGCTACCGGCGAGACATATGAGCTCGCCGGTAAGCAGGTGGAACTGATGGATTTGTTCCAACACTATCAGGCGCGCTTCGCAGAAGCGACAGCCTAGGAGGTTGCAATGTCAGTAATCAGAGGCGTGTTCGAACGCCAACGCACGGACGCGCAGAAGGCGGCAGTCATGGCCGTCATCTTGCAGGATGCGATCAAGGCGCTGCCGGGACTCGAGCCATTGGATGTCATGTGCGTCAAACCGCATGAGGTTTCGCGCCTCATGCAGGATGCAAAGGGCAACCAATACGTCGTGGCAGTGAGGCCGATCGGATGAACGCGCGAGAGCGCAGAGCCGCCCACCTCGACCGCAAGGTGCTGCACAAGATGATCCACTTCCAAGCAACCATCATGGGAGCACTGCACAAGACGGCGACTGATCCAACGATCATCACGCAGCTTGAGCAGCGCATGTTGGAAGCCTTACGGCTGATGGAAGAGATCAACAACGAACTTTCGCTTGAGAACGTAGAGCTCAAGCGGGAGGTCAGCGAACTGGAAACGCAAGCAATGGCGGGAGCCGAAAGCGTAACCAAGAACTGAGCACAGTGACATACGGCGGTGAGAGCCGCCGTATGGCGAAGTGCTTAGGAGCATTTCACACAGCAGGAGAGAGAACATGAACCAAGAAGCTGCAAAGGCAGTGATAAAGGCGCGCACGCAGATGATATATCGGCAGCGCTTCTATTCCTGCCTTGCCCTCAACTTGGAGCCGAAGGAGTCGCCAGCGGCGGCTTCCACGGCTTTCGAGGGCAAATCATACTTCTACAACGCCGATTACATCCTCGGCCTGACGGAAGGACAACGCATGGGCTCATGGGCGCAGGCCGTCACGGGCTGCGTCTACAAGCATCCCATGCGTCGCAAGTGGCGTGATCCACGCCGCTGGAGCTTGGCCTGCGCGTACGTCATCAATCACGACGTGCTCTCAGCCGGCTTCGAGCTTCCACCGGGCTCGGTGACTGACGCCAAGTATCTTGGCATGAGCGCCGAGCAGGTCTACGAAATGCTCGACGAACAAGACGAGCAATCCAAGCCGAAGCCGCCCGAACAGGGTGGTGACGAGACCGCCCCGAAGAAGGGCGGCGGTGGCGGAAAGCCTGACGAAAAGGGTGATGACGGCGAAGGCGAATCTGACGGCGACGGCGAAGGCGGTCAAGGTCAGGGTGGACGCACGCCGCAGCAGGAACACGACCCCGGTGGGGCCGGCGAAGTTCTTGACGCGACGGATCACACCGACGTCAACGGCAACAAGGAGGCTTCCGACGAGTGGGACAAGAACGTGCGCGCCGCTATGGCAGTTGCCAAGGCGGCGAATGCGGGCTCCGTTCCCGGCGAGCTGGAACGCATCTACAAAACGTTGACTGAGCCGCGCATTGACTGGCGGGACGTGACACGCATCTGGGCGCAGAACTCAATGCGCAAGGATACATCATGGTCACGACCGGACAAGCGTTACCTGCCCCGCAAGATCTACTTGCCGGGGAAGGTCAGTGACCGGCCGCACCGTCTCGCTGTCATCGGCGACACCTCGGGCAGCATGACTCCGCGCTTGTGGAGCGAGCTGGCCACCGAGATTAAGGCGATGGTGGATGAAGGCGTGGCGGACGAGGTCTACGTGATCTACACCGACACGAAGTTTCAGGGCGTTGACATCTTCGAAGCCTACGACGAACTGAAACTGAATCCCAAGGGCGGCGGCGGGACCCACTTCAAGGCGGTGTGGGAATGGTTGGAACAGAACGTTGACGACGTAGCAGGCGTCATATTCTTTACTGACCTTCTCACGCTGGACTTTGGGCTGGACCCCGGCTGCCCTGTCCTTTGGGCGGTGCATGGAGACAAGCGCCGCTATGCGGGGCTGGCTTCCAAGGCACCGTTCGGGGACACGGTCTTCGTGGACTACACCTGATGGCAGACGACATGCTTAGCTTGAGCGATTGGCAAGGAGTCATCCAGCCCTTCGCTCGAAAGCATGGGTACAGCAAAGGAGTTGCTACCCATGCCGCCAAGGCACTCTATTGGCATCTGCCACAAGTGCTGCGGGCGAAGTATCGTTACGATCTGCAAACTATATGGGAAGCGAAGATCGGTGACAAAACGGCCGAGCTGCTTTGGAAGTTTCTACACCGGGACTGAGCAGAGTCTCCAGCGCGGGCAACTGCGCTGGAGCTATGTGCTCAGAAGCACAAGCAGGAGAGAGAACATGAGTGATATGGGAACGGAACCTACAGGTCAGCCCAGCAAGAAGCCCAGTCCACCAGCCAACTTCGACAAGACCGGCGGCGACAAGATCCTTGCCGCGAAGCCGAGCGAGCTCATCCTGATTGCCCTTGAGGACATCAAGAAGGTTGAGCGCTCGAAGATCTACAAGATCGACATGAGCACGTGGCACACGATCCGCCATGAATACGAGACCGGCGAGGACAATGAAGAGCCGAGGAAAGAGCCGAGGAAGGTCTGCTACGTCTGCGAAGGCGGCGCGGTCATGGCCATGACCCTCAAGATGAACTTCGACGAGGAGTTGGGGCCTGACGACATTCACAACGGCGAGGAAGTCAAAAAGATCCGCAGCCGCATTGAAGCGCTGGACAACGCTAGATGCGGCAACATGCGGGCCTACCTTAAGCCCTTCGGCATTCCCAAGGAACACCCCATTTGGGTGGACATGGAGGACAAGTACGACGAGAAAACCAGCCAGTGGACGTATTCGTGGTGGACTCAACAGAAGCTGCCGCACTATTCAGATGACCCGAAGACCTTCAAGAAGGTGCAGCGTCAGTTCGTCAAACGGTTGCAGCAATTCGACTTGTGAGCAGACACTACCGCCTTCGGGCGGTAGCAGTGTGTTACACAAGAACACAGACAGGAGGAACGAACATTGATCAATGGTGAAATTGAAGAGATCCTAGCCATCCTTCGCGTGAAAAAGCAGGACTTGGTAAAGCGCTTGGCGGCTACTAATGTCGCCATCAAGGCGCTTGAGGACGGCTACGATCTTCCTGAAATGAAGCCACTTCCAAAGTTTATGACAGAGGACAGAGACAATGGAAACGACGACGGAAACAAGCTCCCCCGAGCCGGAGGTTTGGGCGGCTTACGAGAGTCGGTGGAAGAAGGACAAGGGGTGGATGCAAACGCTCCTGAACGGGGCGCTTGACCCTTGGGGCATCAGGGCGGAGCTGGATCAGTCAGGCGACAACTACGGTGCCGTTGCCAAGATTGAGCGTGAGGACGGCGCAACTTGCTACGCGCAGCTTATGCTCACCGACTCCAGCGACGCCGGTGATGACGAAGCCGGCAAGGAGGGCAACTACATGCTGGAGATCATAGCCGACGGCGGCTTGGTCCTCGGTATGTTCTCCCCGCACAACTACACCGACATGTGTTGGGCGGACTACTCCAACGAAGGCGAATGGCATACCAAACGCCTGATGCTGGAACAAGCCGAGCCCGGCATCCGGGAGGTCATCACGAACTTTATGGAGGTCACTAAGGGAGGGTAGTGATGGAAGCTGCATTGGGGATCAAGCGTGTGGCTTGGGGCCACATTGGCTGGACATCTAGAACCGCTGCCGGTTCTAGGTGATCCCTCATGCGGGGGTGGTGCAGAGGGTACAGCAAACTCTGCATCACCTTCGCTTCCACGAAGTGAGCAGCTCTTTCTAGATACGGTTTCGAATCTAGAACATGGTGCTCATGAAGCACACGTAAACTCCGGCGCGAAGTGTCGTGCGCGGTTTCTTTGCCGTTGCTCGCGCACGGCCCGGCCGGAGGGGAGGGCGGTGGTTACCTGCTGTGACACCGTCCTCCCACATTTCCTCGACCTGCGGGTCGGGGGGAGGGGGGCGTTTTCCCTGCTGGAGCGCCCCCCTCAGCTTTGAGGAAGGAGAGAGTCATGCAGTTCGCGGTGGTACGTCCTGCGCGCCGCACCATTGAAGCAGTGCAGGCCAACGACCCGAAAGAACTCTGGCTCAGCTTAGGCCATGCAGACAAGGCTGACTTCGGGAAGCTAGCTGTCGGCTATGCGATCATTGTGGATGAGTTTGGTCTTCTTCGTGACCCTGCGAAGCAGCACTACTTCTCAGTCAAAAACAACCTATATGCGAACGACGCGGTCATCTACGGCTTTGATAGACGTGGGGAAACCGTACCGGTACCCACTGAGTTCTTTGAGGCGTTGTTCGGCATTATCAAGTTCCACAATTCGCCGGCTGAGGTCGAGCAACTGATCTTGAAGGGCCAAATCTCACGGCCACACCTTGTCGACTCCGAACAGGTGACCCATTGGAAGTGGGCTCCTGACCAAGGCGACATGGTCAAGCACGTGCAGGACCTAGTTGAGGAATTTCTACGACGGGAAGCGGCGCGACTCATGCGCCGCCTGAATGAGGACAAAAAAGCATGAGCGAGGACAGAAAGATAAACCTGAGACGCCTGAGCCAACGTGATCTTGTTGACATGATTGGCAAGGCTCGTGAGATCCGCAAGGACCACGAGGAAGCCGAGGAAAAACTCAAGGCGGAGTTGGCACGGCGTCACGGTGAAGAGGTCAGAAACGCCACGCAGATTGATCCCACGGGTTACACGGGCAAGCTCGTCCGTGGCCAGTACTGGCAATGCACCTTGACATGGTGCGAAAGACTTGTACTGGACACTGACAAGGTTCGTGCTTACCTTGGACCGCGAGTGGGGCGGTTCGAAAAAGAGAGCAACCATTTCACGGTCATCACTGAGCGCCAGCCGCCTAGTGAAACGTGAGGGTCTCGCACAGCCGGCGTCTAGCACGCCGGTTGAGCCGGCCTCTCAAGTCGAGTAGCCGAATCGGGAGAGTTACACAGCATGAACATCATAGCAGGAAAGGACCTGGAAATACCAGCGTTCCTCAGAAGGGAGAACAAAGTGGCGAACACCGACACCGGGGCGGTCCCCGAAAAGAAAGTGAACGGTGCCGAGCCAACCCCCAAGACGGAAACGTCAGAAGCGGTTGCGCCCGTCAAAAAGGAGCCGCCCCTCCGTTCGGGCACACCGGCCCAACAGAAGGCCGCCGACGAGGAGCGCGCCAAAAAGCGTGCTGCCGAAGGGCTGCCGCCCACCGAGGCGAAGCAAGCCCCGGTGAAGAAGGAAGCCAAGCCGGCCGCCAAGCCAAGCGCCAAGGTCATCCCCATGCGCAAGGCTGAGCAAGCGCCGGCCAAGGGCAAGGCCGCGCCAGCGCCCGCCAAGGGCAAGGCAACGCCCGCCAAGGCCGCGCCAGCGCCCGCCAAGGGCAAAGCACCGGGCAAGGCCGCACCGGGCAAGGCCGCGCCCGCCAAGGGCAAGGCTGAGCCGGCGAAAGCCAAGGCCTCCAGCGTCGAGAAAGACGCCTACGGCTTCAAGAAGGGCTCGCTCAAGTCCCGTGCGGCGGCAATGTATGCCGGCGCTAAGGGCGCGACGCTCTTGGAAGTCAAGAAGGCGTTGGACAGTTCGCAACTCAACGTTCTCGTCGAGCTGGAGCAGCGCGGCTGCTCCGTTCGCAAAAAGAAGGAGAAGGGCTTGGGCAAGCGGGAGATCACCCGCTACTTCCTTTCAGGGAGGCCCAAGTCCAAGTGAACCTAGGAGGGCTCCAGCCCCAACCCTCCGAAGTGGAAGCCCCTCGCCTCACGGCGGGGGGCTTTTTTATTTCGTGCGTTGAAATGCGGACCTGAGGAGACAGTATGACACCGGACGAAGCATTGGCTAACGCCACTGAGATCCTGCAACTCACCGAACGCATGATTGTGCTGCTTGAGAAAGCAGAACAGGCCATGCGTCACGGCTTCAAGGACGAAGCGTCAATACCTTTTTCCCACCTTCGCCAAATAGCGGCGAACGAGGGGCAGGGGGTATATATCTCAGTGGGGCTTATGCTGGCGGCCACGATAGCAATCCGCTATCATCGCCACAAGGTGACTGAGCTCGAATTCAGCACGGCAAGGGAACAGCTTCTGGAGTTCGCAACTGACCTCCATGCCATGAAGCGGCAGCCCAAGTCGAAGTTGAAGAAAGGAGGATAGCATTGGCGTCCAAAGCCAATCAAGAAGCTCGTGAAGCACGCGAGAACAGTATCATTGACGAAGCGGACTACTTCACAGTGGTCCGCTACTTGGGTCCCGGTAAGGGATACGAGCGTCATGAGAAGGATGACCGTGAGCAAGCAATCATCCTTGCAACGCAACTAGCGAAGGAGAACAACCGACCATATCTTATCTATGCAGTGAAGGGAGTCCATGACACCTTCGTCGAGGGTGTCGTTCCACCAAAGCGAGGGTTCAATGACCAAAAAGAAGTCAGACGAAACAAGCGGCGGGTTCGCCTTTGACGGCGAACCCTACCTAGAAGTCACAGAGTGGGGGCCTGACGCAAACGGCAAGTTTGCGCTGGATGACGACGGCGATCCCAAGAACGGATTCTACTGGTCAGTGATGCGGGGACCGGGAGTGCCATACGGTTCCGAGGTAGGGCCATACGGCGAACACGCGGATGCCTTGAAAGCGGGTAGACAAGCGTGGGCTGATGGTTCATTCTGAGGGGCGCACCGGTCATCGCAACCGGTGCCGTTTCCTCCCTAGGGACCGTGCCGGGATAAGCCCCCGGCGCGGTCTTTTCATTCGCTAAAGGAGCTATCGCATGAGCAGGGAAGAGCTTCAACTGAGCCTGATGAAAGACGATCTGACGAACGCGGAAGATCTGGTCGCCTTCCATGAGGCGCAGAAGCACGACATCAACAAAGGGAACGTGCTCATCCGCAAGGACGTGTTCGGTTTCAACCGGGACACCTTCGCGGCAATGCTGCGTGACTACCGCGCCATGCGCCGCCTGCTACAGGATTTAGGCGTGGACGTGGACTGGAAGGTCCCTCCGAAACATAGAGTGCGTTTCGAATCCTCTGACGCAAAGGACGTTCCCGACTTCATCAAGAAGCCGTGGAACAAGAAAATTGCTGCGCGTGAGCGACCAGAGGAACCGCAACCCGCTTCTAAAAAGCGTGTTAGACTAGAAAACCACAGCAGGAAAAGGAGGGTGAAACTCTAGATGAAATGCAAACTCACGAAGCCCTGCATTGAGTGTCCTTTTCGCAAGGATTCAATGCGGGGATGGTTGGGTCCTTGGTCTCCCAACGACATGCTTGAGGCCATAGGAGCCATTGAGTTCCCATGTCACATGACGGTGGAGCCGGGCGACGTTTATGCACAGTACTCGCTGAACGCTTCCTTTTGCGCCGGCGCTGCACTGCACATGAACGCCAAAAAGCAGCTATCCCGCCAGCGGTGGGTCGCTGACTTCCAACTGACCCTCAAAGGGTCGGATCAGCAAGAGCATGTCCTGCAAAATACGTCTGACTTCCTCAGGCACCACAACCCGTCGTTCCTCGACGAGAACGTGGTGACTATAGGTGAGATCATTCGTGCGCAGAAGGCGAGGGCGCTATGAGAGCGTGGCAGTGCCTTCCCTCATGGCTGCTAACCCGTGCAATCCTGCCATTCGTTCCCAAAACTCATCCTTGGCGCGGATTACGGCCCACGCTGAGGCAGTGGAACGAAAGTCAGACCGATCTCTGCCGCGCCTTTGACTTCGTTCTTTGGCTCAACGCGGCAGTGACCTTATTCTTCGTTGTGCAGATATGGAGGAACATTTGAAGATGAAATTCATCGAAGTGACGAACGGCCCCCGCAATTGGGGGAAGTTCGCCATAGGCACGTTCGACTACGACGATTGGCAGACCAAATCTGCCGTCGCCACCGTGGGAAACCGCAGCCACCTGTCTGACCGGGGCTGGACGCGTGAGCACAAACTCGTGCTTGACCTCCAGACCGGGGAAGGCGCAATCTTCAAGATTGGCGGGCTTCCGCAAGCCGACCTTGAAAAGCACCGGATATGGGTGTGCCCCATGTTCTTGCCATTCCTGGAATGGCTGTACAAGCAGGATGTGCGTGACTTGACCACGCTTCCTGATCACGTGGACCTGCCGGATGCTCCGTTCTCAATGACCGGGTACCGGCGCAAAGGTCCGAACCAAGCGGACGTCATGGACATGGCTCGCCTGTGCGGCCTGCCCATAGGCGACGATGTCGGCCAATACTACTGGCGTCGTGATCTCCACGCTCTTGTTCGCCGCAATGCGAACGGGACCGACACCCTTTGGGAACCAACAAGGGAGGTGACTCGGCCAAGACCTGACGAAATCTGAAACCCTAACCAATCAGCAGGAGAGCCAGAACATGGCTGAAAGAGAACATTTCCGAGCAACCGAAAGGCCAGTTGAGTTCCAAGCACCTCCGCTTGACGCCGTGATGGCGTTTCGTGGGGTCTATGCGCTCTGCACGATCAACAAGGAAGGGCGGCTGAAAGCGACTCACTACACGTGCGTCCTCAGCGGCGGTTCCGAGCCCATATGGGCGGTCTGGACGGTGAACGGCAACTTCCAGCGTTTCTGCTCAAAGCGGAAGCGTGTCATGGAAGCCTACCCAAACCTCGTCTGGCGGCGCAAGCAGGCAACGTGGTCTCTGGTCGCCGTCCACGATATGGACGAGACTGAGCGCCGCAAGCAACTGCGCCGCCTCTACAGTCGCGGCAAGACGCTGTCCGGTGAGGAGCGTGCAACCGTTCTGCACGATCTGGAAATGCTTTCCGCTCCGCATGATGCTGACAACGCCGCCAACGTGGTCAGCATAGGCGCACATCCCTTCGCAAGGAAGGGCTGAAAACAGAGGGGGCCTCATGCCCCCTCTTACTTCTGGAGGGACCCATGCAACAACATGCTATTGACTTAGCTCTACGTGACACTCCGAGGCACCGGTGGAATTGGAGAGAGGTGGCACGGATCCTGCCTAAAGCCAGACGATTCATTTTCCCAACCGAGGCGAGTGCTCGCTTGGCTGAGATAATGGATTCGGCTACTGACCTAATCCTATTGAACCATCAATTCGCGTTAGCGCCTTACGAGGTCACATACATAGAAGTAGATCTCAATGCTATCGCGAACACGCTGCGGCCAAAGAAGGCATTGAACGTCTTCCAACAAATTGGATTCCTAATCACCAAAGATAGCGTATGGACGTGCTCACATGGACTGCACGGAAAGAGGAACGTAATCCTCGCAACGATGGGTGTGGTCAGGCTCGGTCATGATCCATACACATGCGAAATCAATTCAATAAGGGACGTGTTCGAGAATGCTGACATAAGCGAAAAGGATGATTGGCAGTTTGCCCGCCTAGCGCACTTGATTGGAGCGGATGGTGTTCGGGCTTTGATCGATTGCGGAGAATACGAACGCATTGGAACAGAGATCATATTCAAATGGTCTAGCCACTCCCTCCTTAACACAAAATGCAGACCAAGAGAATGGTCACATACGATGGGCGACTTGCTCATTCTCTTCGCCGCACTTCTTACGCTCAATCAGCCGAAGACCGTGGTAACAAGCTTCGCGCCTCAGCGCGGCATTGTCCGAGGCAAGCCGGTTGTCTACGCGGCTCACCACACAGTTGAAATCGGCATGACAAAAGAAGTAGTGCGAGCGTTTCCAGTTCATCACGGTGATCGCGAATCGCCACGACGGCACGAAGTGCGCGGTCACTTCGTTCACTACCCGGCGTCAGCAAGACATCACTGCTCCCGTCCGGAAGGGCATGACTGGCCGCGCGAACCTGAGCTCCACGGCACAGCGCCGTCTTGGAAATGCACAGTATGCGGCGGCATTAGAACATGGCGTCAGGAATTTCAAAGAGGTGACGCTTCGAAGGGTTTCGTAACCAAAGATTACGAATTTGAGCCCTGACTTCTTGCATGTTTGGAACCGATGAAAATCTTGAAAATTTTCACGAAAGCGAATCTGCCGAATCCGATAGGGACAGGAGGATGAAAATGCATTGGACCTTACCAGCAGACACGCCCGAACAAACTATCCAGCGGGTGTGCGAGCTTCTACGTTTGCGCGCCAACGCGATCGGAGGAACGAAAGGGATCGTACGGGGCAAGCACCGGGAAGAGATTGTCGAAGCACGCGCCAAAGAGCTGCGTGACTTCGCGACCTTCCTTGAACAAGATGTGAAAGTGGAAAGGACAACACATGGCTGAGAGCGACGTCTACACACAAGCCGCCACAAAGGTCGCCGGACTCAAGGACGCCTTGAACGCTGCGATCACTGAGGCGGAACAACTTGGGCTGAGGATTGAGGCGGAAGTGGACCACGTTCAGTCCATGTCTGTCCGGTGGCCACGACCCATCGTCAACGTCTACGTTCTCAAGGACTTGACCGATGGAAGTTAGGCTGCTCATGTTCCTACTCATCTTCACGGTTGTCACCATGATGGTCGTGATTGTGCAGTATGCCCACTACATGGCGATGACGAGGTATCGTCGCGAGATGGAGCACCTTCTGATCGCAATAGGTCAGAACCAGATCAACCATACCAAGATGTGGCTGGCTGTCGTAGGAGAAGAAACCAACGAAGGCTTGCAGCTAGCCAAGGCAGCGCTGGAGCGTGACCGCCTAGAGCTTGAATTAGCTCTGGACACCTTCGTCGAAAGCTACCAAGCCGTCATGGGCTTGCCAAAGCATCAAAGGAAACGGCGATGACCGACTACGGGAACATCACGTGGACTCCTGAACTGCGCCAGCGCCTACGGGAGCTGGTGCGAGTGGAACTGACGGACTGCGAGCTGATCACGGCACAATTGCAGGCCGAATTCCACGGCCGGAATTTCACCGTGTCCAAGATCAAGAGTGCTATATCCAATTTCGGTCTCAAGCTGCACAACGTGCGGCACACGAACAGAAGGGGGGAGAAATTGTCCATGAGCGAGAAGGACCCACGCATCGTCTACGGTGCGCGCTGCCTATGGTGGGACACCATTGACAAGATTGACCGAACCCCCAACAGGGGGGATGGCATACGCCTCCCATGCTGTCCGCATTGTGGCAACGTCCTGTATGAGATGCCTAACATGGAAGCGTGGGTCAAAGGGCTGGAAGCCTACGAGAAGAACCACCCCGGCTATCGAGTGTTCCTTGACTGGCTCCGGGGCAAGTGCTTCCCAACAATGTTCGACGCCAAGATTGCGTACAAGCAAGACACGGGAATAGAGTTGGCGTGGTGAAGGTATATGGTCCTTGTGGTAACAGGAGACCAGCATGTCCTTTACGGTTCACAAGTTCCCTCTGCCGGCCGGGCTTCCGAGCGTCACCAATCTCTCGGTGCCCGGCTTCGTCAAGACGCTGAGCGTCCACGAGCAGCACGGGAAGGTTTGCCTATGGTGCTACATCGACGACACCGACCTGTTCTCACGTGACCTGACTGTCGAGCGTCTGGTCACGGGAGGCATAGCCCAAGGCCCTGCCAAGAACATCCTCAACTACGTCGGCACAGTGCTCATGGATCATGGGCACTTCGTGACCCACATATTCGTCGAGGCAGCACGCTGATGCCGAGGCTGTCAATCGTTCCGCTACAGTCTCAGAAGGAGCTCCTTGTCAAGTGCGAGGACCTCATGGCCGAGCTGCATGACCTTACGCGCTTCCAGGAAGGCAACTACGTGGAGGATGTAGGTCCCGACATGTACGGCGAGTATGTGCGGGGTCTTAACGGCCTCGCTCGGTCTGCGCTGGAGGCGGCGAAGTTCTACTTGATGAAGCAGGCCCTCGCCGACCAGGAACGGCAGATCACAGCAATGCTTCGTAAGCGGCAGGCGGGGCAGGCTTTTGAGGCTGACCGCACGCCGCCAGACAAGGCCGACAGGCCGCGACGTGAGCGCGTCAGGCTGTAGGCTGCCCGCTAGCGCCTAGGCGGCCACGCGCCGCCTAGCTCGTGCCACGCTCTGCCCGGCTTGGAGCTGAGCGCGGCACCCTTCACAATACCATCGAACCTCTCAACCAGAATGAGCAGGTCGGATAGCAACTGGCGAAGCATGTCCAGTTCACGGTCCATTTCCATTCCCCGGTGATCCATCCCTGAACGCATCGACCGACGCATCCCTGAACGTGATCCGTCGTTTGATGTCGGCCAGCGGTTGAGACATGGCAGACGTGACGGCCGAGGCAATAGCCTGCGCAAGGGACGTAACGTCCAGTTCGTCGCCCTGCGCCTTGCCGCGCGCCCGCAGCGCCATGCGCTGGATGCGCATCATCTCCTCCTGAGGAGTCTCAGCCTCGTCCTCCGCTGCCTGATCCGCAATGGCTTGGGCGGCCTCATCGTTCTCTTCCGTCGTGTGCGGAACAAAGTCCTTGAGGTCCTTGGCGGGGATGAGCACCATGTTCAGCGGAATAGCAAAGAATTCACCGCGCTCTCCCATTGACGTGTTGCCGGCGGCTTCCTGCCACTGGTTGATCGTGTAGGCCCAAGGAGCGGCCTTCATGGTCTCCAGCTTGAGTTCGTCGTCTTGGATGACCGGCGTCTCATACGCCAGCACCAAGCGCGTGTCGAACATAGGCACGGCGACCTGTTGCAGGACACGCCGCAGCATCTCCACGCGCGGCTGAATGATGTCCTTGGTCCAGAAGTAGTCCGCCGCCTGAATGGTCGAACGCTTGGACTCACCAATGATGCCGAACTTCTCAGGCGGTGCGCCGAACACTGAGATGAAAGTGTCCCGCTCAGCCTTGCGCATTTGCACCATCTGCATCTGCTCGAAGGTCTGCGTGAGTTCCTTGACGTCGATCTTCTGCGAGAAGAACAGCGGCTTGAACGCCTTCCAAAACCCTTGGTGGTCGCTCATCCACTGCTTCTCAAGCCGCTCAGAGTCCTTCTGCGAAAGGAACTGACCGCTGATGATGATGTCCGGGCGGGCGCGGTTCAGAAAGAAAGACTTCTGATGCTTGGCCGCAAACTCGTCGATCTGGATTTCGTCGTCCAAGGACTGCGCGGTGCCGACACCACGGGTGTACGGGTTCTCCGGGTCCGGGTCGATGAACGGACAGATCTCCGTGACCGGGATGTCAATCTGCAACCCGCCGGGCGCTGCCACATGGTAGAAGGGCTTCTCCCTTGACGGCATGTCCGTGACCCAATTCGGCGGCAGCGGCCAGAAGGCGTAAGGAACGCCGAGCTGGTTGCGCTCCCAAAGCCAAAAGGATTCGCCGGCAAGGTCAAGGTGCTGCATCGTCACCGCAAGACAGCCGTGCCCATTGAGACGCGGGTTCCCGGTGCCGTCACGCAGCATGGTGAGCAGCGGATGGTTCTCAATCCTGTCTGCTCTGCCCACGCTAATCAGCTTGTTGATGGTACCGGTGCGAACCGCTTTGCGAACTTCGCTGTCAATGCGGTACTTGCCGTTCTCATCCTTGGCGGCCACCATGAACCAGTCGGTGTCCGCAACGTGGCGAGCAATCTTTCCGACGATGGCGCGCAGCCACGGGGCGTCCTTGTAGAGCTTGAGAAGCTCCCTGACGCCACGCCGTGGGGAAGTGAACTGCGAACCAAGGCCGACGAACTGCGGGGCGACGGCAGGTACCGTCGCCTTCTCAGCGGCCACGCTGGACAACGCCGTCAGTTGTCCGCCCTGCGCCTGCGCTGCGGACCTTGCCGCCTTGGCGGTTGCTCCTCTACGGGCCATTGTTGTCTAACTCCCTGTTGAGATGCGTGGTTGGAACAGTCTCCAAAATGCACGCACGGACCAGTGAAATAACTTCGGCTACGTTCTTGGCTTGCAACTCGTCCTGCTTGAGCAAAAAGAAACCACCCATGATGATCATCGTGATATTCAGGATCACGATGAGAAGCAGCGTTGGGGCTCCGGTAAACGAGGAGACCAACCCCTCAGCTACCCTGCCTCCCGCCTGTACAATCGTCTGCGGTGGTTGCTGTTGATCCGTCATTGGAATGTCCACATTTTGATCCCGCTTGAGTTCTCACGCATGAAGCGTAGGAACTGCGAGGTCATGTCCATTTGGTCCTTTTTGCCACGGGGGAAGCTTCTTGCCTCAAGCAGGTAGGGCTCGAGCCATGAGGCGTCCTTCGGAGTCTTCACCTTGCCAACTCTCATCGCGGGGGTCTCAGAGCTCATCCTGATGATCTTGCTCTCGCTACCGGGGTCTATGGGCCGCACGCAGTCCACACCCTCGTTGCGGAGCATTTGGATCAGGTTGGTTCCTGAGCCCTTGTCCTCAATGAGGAAGAAGGTCGGATCCCATTGCTCCAGCAACGCCTTCGCGGTGCCTAGTAGCTCAGGGAACTCCATCTTATCACGGATGAGGTCCAAAAGGTAGTAACGGTCCTCACGGATACCCCACACGCCGAACACACTGAAGTCGGCCAGCTCGGTGTCCTTGTTGGCCGTGTCAGTTGAGATGACGATCATCTCGAACTGATTGCGGACCATCTCCTCCACGTACTGGCGGCCGGTGCCGGTCAGCCACTTGATATCGATCATCGTGCCGCTGAGCGGCACGGGGTTCCCCTGATACAGGGCCTCCCACCAGTACGTGTCCATGTTGCGCCTGATCTTGAGCAAGCGCTCTGCGGGGTACCGCTGCGGGAACAACGCCTGACCGGTGAGGCGGCCAAGCACGTCGTTGTCGTCGGTCGCCAAGGCAGGGAAGTTGATGCGCTCAAACTCGTCGAACGCGACAATCTCTTCCTCGCCGGCGTCAACCTCCTCCTGCGTCTCAATGCGCCGCGCTTCAATGCGACCAATCAAGTCAAGAAGCGTCCAGCGCGTCATGACAATGATGACCGAAGCGCCGGGCTCCAGACGGGAGTAAACGTCGGTCAGGAACCATTCCCACACACGCTGTAGGATGGTCTCGCTCATCGCAGCCTCAAAGCCCTTGAGCGGATCGTCAATGATCAGAAGGTCCGCGCCCTTACCCATGATGGAACCTTCGGCACCTACGGCTTCCATACCGCCTTGGTGTCCTTCAATGTCCCAATGGGAAGCGGACGAACTGTCCATCGCGACCTTCAAGTTGAAGACCGTGGGACCGAACTGCTCAAAGATGTTCCGGGCAGCGCGACCTTGCTGCTTGGAGAACTCAGTGTTGTAGGTGACGAGCAGGACACGCTTGTCAGGGTTGCGCCCAAGATACCAAGCCGGCAGCACCTTGGAAATGAATTGTGTCTTGCCGTGCCGAGGCGGCGCTGAGAACATCAGGTAGATGGACTTGTTGCCCTGAATGATGGGCAGGATGCGGTTCTCAACGTAGCGGATGTAGGGGGCATACATCCACTTGGGGTAGGCCAGCTTGGCAAGACCGCCGGGCAGCGCGTACGCCAGTTCCTCCGGTGTGATCCTGCCCATCAAGTCCCTGTTGGGAACTATCAGCGGCTTCCCGGCAGTGTCGACAAGCGGCTTGGCATACGCCGCCTGCGACAGCTCTGCTACGTCTGTCCCCAAGCGCACGCGGCGCTTGGGGCGGGCCTCAATCTCTTCCAGGTCCTCAGCGTCCAATCGTACGCGGAACCGGCCAGTGCTCTCAATCAGACCGGTCATTTGCTGAGGTCCTCGTAGCCGTATTCCGTTCCGTCAATCATGCGGCGCGCAAGCTCGCGCGACACTTCGTCGGTGGCGACCTGCTGCGCCAGCTTTTCTTTCCCCTTTACGCTGATTTCTACGTTGGCGACAACTTCCGCACGCACTGCGTCGCGGCGTCCCCAATGCTCAGGCCAACGGCGCTCGAGCTGCCAAGCAGACGACTTCCAGTCGCCCTTACCATCCTGCCGCAGCTCCTTGAGCCTGCTGAGTTCTGCTTGGCCTTCCGCCTTGCAGATCTTCTCGTAGAAGTCAACGTAATGGGGATGCCCTTCACGGCCCTTCACCATCCACTCAATGAATGTGGAGCGACTGATCCCGATCAACCGACAGCACGTGGTGTAAGGCAACCCCTTGCGGAGCAGCTTGATCAGCCTCTTACCCTTCTCAGGGTTTGAGATGAACATGGGGCGCTTCGTCAAGCTGACGTCGTCTACCCGCTGAACATGCGGCTCCAGCCCGGCGGACTCGTATGCATCGACGAGTTGCTTGTATCTAAAGCCGGGAATCATGCGACCTTCCGTGTCGCGCGGTGCATCTCGATAAGCCCGGTCACGGGCGCGGTTGGCGGGCTCCATGTCCCGCACGCGCTTCGGTCGCGGCTCGTCGTCTAGCCGAACCCGTCGTTTATTTTTACCCTGCATGTGGACACCCGATAAGAAAAGCACATCGGAGGGACAGATATACACGGTCGGAAACGAAACTCAAACCCTGTATTGGACAGGTAAATTCGACAGGAGAGTAGACATGCGTCAAGAAGATCTGGAGAGCGCCATCGAAGAGCTGATCACGATGGAGGACCTGCTGGAGATTTTTCAGGTCAGCCGTCAGGCTCTATTCCGCTGGCGTCAGAAGGGTCTCAGCGAACTTGAGATCCGCATTCCCAACAACCCGCGAAGCGAGGGACCTAACCCGCGTGACCTGATCCGCTTTCAGGAAAAGGCGGTGCTCAGGTGGGCCGCAAGGAACGGCTACAAGACACCGGGACTGGACCTCTGGAGAGTGAGGTCCGCTAAACGGGACGCTGACGCTGCATAAGCCGCGCAGCGTCCCGCGCCATCTCGTCCACGATCTCATTGAGTTCGTGGCCTTGATGTCCTTTCACCCACTTCCATACAACTCGATCAAACCACGTAGCAAGCCGGTCTATTTCCTCCCATTGGGAGCGATTTGAGACTGGCTTGCCCTCTTGTGTGATCCACCTACGCTCACGCCAGAGGGGAAGCCATTCCGAAGCACCACGTGTGACGTAGCGGCTGTCGCTGATGACAAGGAGATGGATGTCACGCCTTGTGTGGCGCTTGACAGCTATCAATCCTTGGCGCGCAGCCTCCAATTCCATTGTGTTGTTTGTAGCGGGGAACTCACCGCCACTGTCCTTGAATACACGGTCATGCCATTCGAAGCGGTAGGCCCAGCCTCCGCAGTCCTGTTGACGTATGCATGAACCGTCGACAACTAGCTTGACAAACTCTGACATCGCATCCTGCCTCATGTGAACGGCGTGAGGGTTACGCAGGTCTATACCGTTCGTGTAGGAGTGAGAACATGGTCAAGTCAAAGGAACGTGCCATTGAGGGAACGACGTCCGTCAAAGAGCCTCGCCAGGAGGACATCGTGATGGGCAGCCGCATTCGGCAACTGCGCAAGATGCGCGAGCTCAGCCAAGAACAGCTCGGCGACAAGTGCGGCATCACCTTCCAGCAGATCCAGAAGTATGAGAAGGGAACCAACCGGCTCAGCTTCTCCCGCATGGTTACGATGGCCCATGCGCTGGAAGTGTCCATCAACGACTTGGTGCCTCCGCAGTATAGAGGGACGGCACCTAGCGCTGAGGTCGACGACATGCTGAACACGGCGACCGTCGTGGGAAGGCTTGTGGCAGACTTCAACGCCTGCTCAAGGCCGTGCCAGAAGGCCCTGATCCATCTGGTCGCCGTCCTGTCTGGTAGACAAAAGGAGTAGTATGGCACACACCGACATAGCCATCCCCGCGCGTATGCAGCATCTCAAGCTCGACGCGCGGGGGTACCCGATCTTTTATGTCGCGATGATAGATAAGAACGGGAACCCTCATCTGGCAATCAACGACACGAACAGGCGTATCATGTGCGCCAAGTTCGACCTGTGCAGCATATGCGGCGGGAAGCTCTTCCGTGGACGGTGGTTCATTGGCGGTCCTATGTCCGCCTTCCATCCCCACGGCTTCTTTTCTGACGCGCCCATGCACTTTGAGTGCGCCCACTATGCGCTCTTGGTCTGCCCGTGGCTGGCGCTGTCCAAATACAAGCGCAGCGCCACCACTGAGAAGGCCATCATAGGCAAGATAGCTGACGGCAAGATCGCTCTTGAAACTGGTCAGGTGTTGATCGACGAGTCTCAGATGGCAAACCGGCCGCTGGTCTTCGTAGCCGTCATGGCAGTCGGACAGGACTTCACCAAGGGAACGGTTGCTCCTTTGTTCAAGCCCAAGCAGCCCTACCGCGTGGTCGAATACTGGATACACGGTCGCCAGCTTGACGACGAGGAAGGCCGTGCAAAGGTCATGGAGTATCTGAAATCACCTGACATTGACGAAGCCTACCGCGACATCGTGGTTCCGCCCGTCAAGTTCAAGGTAAGGAGGGAGCGTGGAATTCAACTACCAGGATTACCTAGAGCAGCATCACCAGATCACGGAGACGACGTTCAGCCTGCTGGACCTGTCTCTGAACGCCAAGAACCTCAAGGCGGCTCTGGCGTCGGTTGAGAGCTGCCGCAAGCAGCTCGCGCAACTGAAAGCCGGTCACGAAACCGAAATAGCCCGCAGGCTTCGTGGCTGGGAGATTAGATCGGGCGGGAAAGGAAAACGACGTTGACCTGACGAAACGGCGGCAAGCCCGCCGTCTTCCGGATTGGCATTCCGGGGCTGAATGAGTCTGCCGACTAGGGAGTAGGAAATGCTTGCACCACTTTCGCCTTCGGCCAAGCTGCGCGCTTTGGCCGACGACATTGAGCAGGATACCAAGCACGATTTCAGCATGGATAATCCTGACACTTGCGCTTACGCTTTTTGCAAGCGCAGGTTCGGCGTGTGGCACGACACGGTTCTGGACAACGAGCAGCACCTAGCCAACATGCTCGGTATCTCGCTCGAAGAGGCAACCAGCATCTACAACGCCACCGACCTCGGCCAAAACCGCAGGCTCGTGAGCACCAAGCTCCGGACGCTCGCCCTCCAGTTGGAAGGCGGCAAGCTGCCGTTCGGCACAAGGCCCTGACGAGTGGCCTTTAGGAGGCTAACGTGGAAGGAGGATGGCTGGTCCATCCTCCTTCCTTGCGTCATGGGCCTTATCATAGGCATCATGACTGGCATGTTGATAGAACTCTACAACGGGGGTGACCCTTGGGAGTTCAAGCTATGGAGGTATCTATTTGGGTAAGAACACCTGTGGGGGATGCACGTTCTGCTGCCTAGCAATGGCAGTCACAGAACTGGATAAGCCGAAGGACCGGTGGTGTCCCCACGCCAAGAAAGGTGTCGGCTGCGGGATCTATCCCAGCCGGCCCCAGTCCTGTCAGGACTTCGAATGCCTTTGGCTGCAAACTGACTGGCCGGATGAGTCCTTGCGTCCGGACAGGGCCAAGGTCATGTTCATAGGGACGCATGAGAAGACCATCATCGTTGCTCACGTCCACAAGGACTATCCTAACGCATGGAACGAAGGCCGTGTCAAAGCGGCCATTGAGAAGCTACGCGAACGCTACCACGTCATCATCGTGTGGCGGAACCAGCGGACGTTCCTCGGCGGCAAGGCTGACTTGCCCGCCAACATGGCAAAGGAGCTGATGCAGCTTCCAGCTAGGGAGGGGTGACATGAGTCGCACCACTGCGCAACTCACTGTCATCTGGATCATAGGAGCCAGCGTCAATATGTTCTCAAGCTTGCGGGCTGGATACCCTTCGTGGGTTTTCATTATAGACGGCCTCATGGCCGGCTTCTCCCTTTGGCTTGGGTACACCTTGGGCACTGCAACAAGGAGGCGAAAGTGAAAGGGGATAACATCCGAACGCGGTGGCACCGCTGCCGGGAGACGCTCGCATCGGGCCGCGTAGGCATCAAGCAGGGGCCGGGATCACGGCCTTTGCTGGAAGTTTATAAGAACACGCGCGCCTACGACGAGATGGAGTCGCTCTTCGACATACTTGAGGACACTCCCAAGTATTACGTGGAACCGAGCCTCATGGAGATATGCGGTCGTCCTGACGTTACCAAGAGCCTTGAGGCCATGCACGCGGCCGGCATCGCTCGCCTTCCGTTCCACGACGTCATGTGCGAGGTTGACGGCCGGACCAAGCAGGGCTTGGGCACCGTGCATAACTTCGTCGTGCTGCACGAGCGGCAGACCAAAGAAAAGATGTCCATTGAGGAGGTATATCATCCGTTCAGGGCAATTCTTTTCAGGCTAGTGAATTGGGAAGGAAAGGATACTTTGATCTTTTCGCCGGGCACCTATTGGTTGGCCTTCGATACCGAAGCAGACATTGAAGGCGTACCGGGAGGTGAGACTGGCTTCGGCGTCCACTACATGACCGGGCCAGCGCCCTACGTTGAACCGGGGCCGGAAGCGGCACGAATCATAACTGACATCGGCTTTCAGGACTTCCTGCCATGCAAGGACGCCTTTGAGGCAATGATCGTCTTGCTGAATACACGCGGCGTTCATAAGGAAGTCATAGAGCCAACCCGTCTCAATAAGGCGAGACACAAGGCGCGAAAGCATCCCATACCACGGCATACAGTGATACGCGTCGCCCACACCTACAGCCGGGACGGGACTAAGCGTGAGTCTCCCGGCTGGAAGCAGCAGTTTCACATCCGTCCGGCGTACATCAACTACTACTGGCATGGGCCACGGAACGATCCGGAGCGACCGCAGGTGAAGAAAGCCAAGCTGGTTGAATCCTACTTTGTCAATTGGGACCCTGAGAACCCGAACCAGAAGCCCAAGGTGACAGAAGCACACCTGAGAGCGTAGTGCGATTCCCAAATCATGTTGCGTCCTTAGCCGGCTTTTGCTAGGTAGGCCCTGTCGCTTGGCTCGCGACACTCTCATGCCCTCTCCCGATGGCTGACCGAGAGTTGGGAGGCCGGAACCCCTGCACGGTTCCGGCCTTCCTTCATCCTAGCCCCCCAAGATCATCACCGGAAGGGTATGTGCTCATCAACAGCCGTTGCATGAGCGTTTTGTCGTTCCACGACCGGTAGCATCCAGCAAGCGCTGTTCCGAAGTCCACCGTCCCAGTTCTAGGCGGGTGGCGAAGCGCAGGGTAGGGCGAAGCCTCTCCTAGTTGGCGCATCCTAGATAAACCTTAGGATAGTGTATCCGCAAGGACACTCCGTGGCTCTGCAAGGTCTGTCTCATCTTGATAGAGTTCCACGGGAAGCACCTCTATCCCTTAAGGGGGGTAGGGGGGTTTCCGTGGATACAGGTCGAACTCTCTTGATAGAGAATTGGACTTGGACGTGGAACACGTACACGCGCAAGAAGGATAAAACAGCTTAAGAGAGGAGGATGCAGCTTATGCGGTTTCGCATCTACAAACGCAACACCGGGACACTTGTCTTCCTGACTGACGACCCACACAAGGCGGCCTCTGAGTTCGTCAATGTGGCAAGGACAGAAGCAGACAAGCTCCCGCAGCCTCACTCCACTGAGTACGAAGTAATTGAGATTGAAGCCAAGGACGGTCTCCAGCCGGCTATGGCACTCGCCTTCATCATTCGCACTGACGACCCGGACTACCCTCAGTTCCTTGCCGTCATGACCGGTATGGAGATGAAGGTCTGGTTGGCCGTGGGGCCACCACCAATCACGACAACGTCACACCGTTCAGGAGGAAGTAATGGACCTGACTGCAACCAATGTGGAACGGACGTACGCGTACTGTCGTTACTCCGCATCTTGCGCACCTGAGAACGTTGTTCAAGTGCGCGGCGTCACGAAAGAATACTCCTTCAACAAGCAGGCCATAGAAGCCCACAAGGAGCACATACGTCTCATGCTGAGCTTCTTGCCCGACCAGTTCCACAAGGAGCTGGGAGGCGGTTGGGCGTTCTCAATGGGCCATTGCAAGCGCAACGGCACGCAATGGACGTACTATCGTGACTCGATGGAGCTCCTGTTCTGCATGGGCATAGCTGCCGGCTTTGTCGAGAAGGTGGAAATGGTGCTCACAAGCCTCACGGACCCGTACTACGTCGTTGACGTGGGGATCCCGCCTGCGGCACGGGACCTGAAATGACACCGGTAACAGGGAGGCACCTGAGAATGGGAGAAACGTTCTATCACATCGCGGTGGTGTGGAAGGCAGACCACAAGCCTGATCGCAAGCAGATGGCCAAGATCAGGAAGGTGGGTCTGCGCCACAACGCCAGCCATGCGGCTGAGATGGCCGCCCTTGAACTATCCAAGCTGACCGGCTGCGCGCGGGTTGACGTCTACCACTCGTTGATGTCGGCCCGCTTCGTTGAAGGTCGCTCGGTCAACTACCCCAAGAACTGGAAGGAGAGATAAATGGGACAGGATACGTTCCTGCTCAAGCCTACGTTTCATGTACGCGGCAAGCGTCACTTGGCCGAGATACAGGCGGCGTGCTCGCCGCTTGGTCTCATCCACTACGAGGAGAAGGCGGCCCTAGAGGCCGCCAATACCATGAGTCTCATCGACGGCGTTGAGAGCGTCTTCGTTGTGCGCGCCGTTGACGTGGTGCGATACGTCAAAGGACAGGTGAGGGAGACATGACTAGGTTTTCTGATTGCAAGTGGATGTGCTGCCGTATCACGAAGGAGTGCTGCGGCTGCTGTGAAGGGAGGACACGTGACAAGCCCGGCGGACTTCATCGCACTACAAATCGAGCGCTACAAGAAGCAAAAGGAGAGGGAACTTGCGGACTTGCGCAAGCGCATTCCAGAATGCAGCGTCCCGGAAGGGAGCTTAGGTCCTTGGACCATTGACAGGACGCTCGTTGAGCCGCCCGACATGGTAGCGGCTCGCGGACTGGTCAAAGGGGAACGCGGATGGACCCCTCACGGAACATACACCCGCCTCATCCATGCCGAACGCGGCGTGGTCATGTCAGACACACTGGACGAATGCGCGGACTTGGTTCCCATGCTCAACGCAGTGAAGGGACGCGTCCTGATTACCGGCCTAGGCTTGGGCATGGCAGTTGACGCCGCTCTGCGGAAGCTAACTGTGAGCCATGTGACAGTCGTGGAGATCAACAAGCGGATCATTCGCCTTGTGGGTCCTCATCTCAAGGACTTGCACGGGGATCAGGTTGAGATCATTCACGCTGACGCCTTCGACTGGGAACCACCACCCGGCTCAAGATGGGACTGGGCGTGGCACGACATATGGGACATCATCGACGAACAGATCATGAAGGACTTTGGAATACTGCGGACCCGGTATAGACGACACGTCAGCGCCTCACAGCTCTGTTGGGCTCAACGTTTGGCGCGGAAGTATGGAGGTTAAATTGGCAGACGATCCGGTTGAAACCGTAGAGACTGAAGTCGAAGAGGAGGAACTTGAAGTCCTCAACGTTGAGTACGCGATGACCGAGACGATGGAGTCGGTCGCCAACGTCAATCTCAAAGCGCCACGGCCGCCGAACAACGTCGTGGACACAGTCACCAAGGACGGCGTCGTGGTTGACCCGACCATCTATGCGGTGACCTACAACGGCTCCCACGCCTTCGTGTCCATCAGGAACATGGCCGTGGAGAATCCCGAGGACGACTTCGAAATGGACGTCACGTTCAAGGAATACGTGCCGCCACCGCCGCCTGAGACGACAGAGCAACTGCCGGCCTAGCACCAACGGGAGAGGGTAATGGCTGAGTTCCAAACCATATACGAAAACACTACAGCCAACGCCGAGCGCGTTGGCTGGAACAATACCCCCGGTGCCCACATAGGGAACCGACTTGCCCGGTGGGTCGTCCACAACCATCAGACGGGCCTCTTTCATTTCACGGAAGAGAAGCCTGAGTTGGACACGCGGATCGACTTCGAATACGCCAAGGCGGTGTGCAAGATGGGACAGGGCGCTGAGTGCTGCCGCTACCTGACGATGGGAGCGCAAAGCTGGTCTTGCCAGAAGTTCGCCTATCACCACCTGACTCTTGACCGTCGCGTGTGGCGGACGCAGATGGGTATAGCCGGGGAGGAATCAATCAATGCCCAAGGAGACAACTGCGCAGGACGTGCCGACTAGAATAGAGCCCAAGGATGGTTTCATCACTCCTGAGGACTTGGCTGCTGCGGTCATACGCGCGAACATAAGGTCCGTCTGTGACACGAACCAGTCCTTGAAGCAATTCACCGTAGTCATGTCCGATACTCACTTCTACGAACTGATAAAACGGTTCAAGTGGGTAAAGTGGGAAGATGCCAACAAGGTAGGCTTCGACCCTATGGACATGGTCCACAACGAACGTCTAATGATCCACGGGGTGGAGATAGTCCGTGAGGAGCCGCCCCGTCAAAGGAGGCGCTGATGGACTGGTACACCGTAGGATTCACCTACACCCTACTTCTGGCGCTCATCCTACAGGGGCGCGGCTTGATGAATATGTCCAAGAACTACGCTGGTCTATTCCTCCAGCTTGGAAACATTCCAACATACAATGACTGGTTGCGCATAGTTAAGATCAGCCGCTTGATCATGAACTTCTGGATACTGACTACGTTCCTATACACAGGAACGGTCGTGTGGCACTTTCTATCGAGAGGAGAATGACATGGCAAAGAAGAGCAGACAGGACAGGTGGAGTGCGGCCCACACGGAACTAGCCGATGCGTTTGAGCCGTTCAAGACGCTGGTTGAGGAATACCGCAGCATGGTCGAAGATCGTGTCAACACGTTCAAGGAACGGCTGACCGAAGACCTGCAAGCGCTCTACGACGAGTTCCAAGAGAAGGCCGGCGTTCACACCGGCCGGATTGAAGACGCCCTGTCGTCGTTGAAGGACGTCAAGTCCGAATACGACTCATGGGAGGAGCCCAAGGCTGAGGCCACCCGTGAAAAGCTGGAGGCTGTCCAGAACATCGACCTGGAAGTCACCATTGAGATCAACACCACGACAGACCTTGACTCTATTGCGTGTGAGATCGACATCACACCTGACCTTGACGAATTTCAGACGTTCGTCGAGGAGGTCGAAACCATAGAGCTCCCGCTCGGCTTCGGGCGTGATTGAAGAAGGAGGAAATTGATAGAATGGACCTCGATGATCCCGACACCAAGGCCCGCATTGCTGAGGCCATTGCGAAAGCACGTGCGAAGCCGCTAGGCGAAGACGTACTCAACCCAACCAAGATTGAAGCGCGGCCCTTGGTCCGCCTCATTGACCGCAAGCCGGATCACCACCGGCCGCAGTCAGAATACGTCATACTGGACGCCATATACCGAGCGAGCATTGCGTTCGAAGAACAACCGGTGGGGCTGTGCAAGCATATCAGCGTTTCCATTGAAGCACCTGACGCGCTGCCCCCTGACCTGATCTTCAAGGCCGTGGCCACTGCCTTCGGGTTTACCTTCCCGAACAGGGGCATCACGTGGATCGAAGAATACAAGCCGAACTACTACTGCCTCAACCTTGTCGACCTGGATGATCCGTCCACATGGGAAAAGGAAGTAGAAGACCGGGCGGTCAAGGCCGCCCTAGCCGACGTCATAGACGTCATGCGAAGAAGTGAGGAGGTAGATTGATATGGAGAAGTTCTGCTGCGTGTCCGCTATTCAACGGACCTTCGCCAACACCAAAGAAGACGCAGCCAACCACGGCAGGCAGCTTCTTGAGAAGCAGTACCTACGGAGTGCCAAGCCCGGCCGCATGTTGATCGTGCAAGTCGTTGGCGTCGTGGAAATCGGCTTTCCCGAAGTAAAGGTGCGTGAGCCTACTGAGGCTGACTTCTTCCTTTCCGGGGTCGGGGATGAAGGTGATGACGGCCTATTGCCTGATGAAGATTTCAACGCCAAGCACGCCGGCAAAGCAGGCCGGCGAACATAGAAAGGGTTTCGAATTTGGATCAGGAAGCAATCAAAGCTTTCAAGGAGTGCTTCCTCACCTTGAAAAGCATCCACGACAGAACCAGCAAGGGTGTAGACGTCACCAAGGACGACTTGCTGTTCAACACCGGCGTCGCGCTAGGCTGTGTCGAGCGCGGCCTCACCATCCTCAACGCTTTGTCACCTGAGGAAGTGACGAAGCTTACGTCCATCACGGTTGAGGAAGTAGGAACAATACCTAGGAAAGGTATGTCCTGACAACGCGCCAACTAGGAGGCTAAGCGGATGAGTTTCTTTGGTATGGTCATTGCGAACAATTTGGGGGAGATCGTAGGCTTCGTCTGCATACTGATCGTCTCAAGCTGGATCTTCCTGTCAGTGGGTCGCCGGCTTGAGCGGCGCTATATGCGCAAGATCGGTTCGGGCGAGTGGCAGTCCTACCTGTCCGACCCCAAGCGCTACAAGGCTAGCCGGGCGTGAACCGGTTCCATCGTGCCTTGAACGTCATCGGTCTTACGCACGTTGTCGCTATGCTGTCCAGCGCAGCGCTGAAAGGCGTGGACCAGGTCGTCAAGAACTCAATCCTTAGGACGGAAGGTCCGCAAGGGCTTGAGGGGTTCGGCGCTGACTTGGGAGAGCTGGTCCGCCTGTGGCGGCGACGCGGGACCTTGGACAGCGAAATCAGATTGGAGCTCCAACGAGAGTTGGATAGGCTCCGGTAACCCGCGCGTAGCCGGGTCCGCTACGCAGGCAAGAGGAGACTACCTATATGTTTGGATCTTTGCGGAAGATCGTCGGTGCCGCCACCAAGGAAGTGAAGGCGGAGTACGGCCAGAACAAAGACTTTCTGGAAGCGTGCTGCGCGGCCGTCGCCTTGGTGGCCTACGCCGACGGGACGCTGGAACCGGAGGAGCGTGCGAAGGCGATGAAGATCGTCGGCAGCCACGCCAGTCTGTCCACAATTTACAAGTCAGACGACATTGAGCGGACGATGGACACCATGCTCAAGAAGGCGGACTCCCATTCGGGCCGCATCGGCTTGATGCGTGAGATTGCCGACGTCAAGGGCAAGGGTGAGACCATTGGTGAAGACGTCTATCTGGTCGGCCTTGACGTGGCCTACGCCGACGGCGAGCTGGAAGCCACGGAGGTCGCGGTGCTCAACAAGATCGCGACAACACTCAACGTGGACCTCAAGAAGCTCGGCCTGATCGAGATGCTCTCGGCGTAGGACAGCTTCGCGCCACACTACGGGGGGCCGGAATTACTTCCGGCCCCTATTCATTTTGGGAACAGTATATGCATGATGGGCATTAAGAAGGAACCCGTCATGAGTTACAAGCCGTCAGACGAACAAGTCGGTGGAACCCACTACAAGGGTCTCCGCATTGAACCGTTCACGTTCGCCATGCACAACGACTGGGATGCGGTGGCGTTCACCATCTTGAAGCGGCTTAGCCGCTACGACAGGAAGGATCAAAAGCAGGACGTCCAGAAGGCCCTGCACGAGGTCGAAATCAGGATCAACCTGAACGGCCCGCAGTGCTTCCCAGTCCTTGCCGGGCAAAAGCCTATCCCGATGGAGCATTACATACGGGAGAACGGTTTCTCAAATCAGCATCAGCTACGGGCGCTACGCGCCTTGGAAGTTTGGGTGCTGTACAAGGAGACCGAGGAGAACGCCGTCAACATTCTCAGGGGGGCGCTCAACGATTTGATCGTTGCCTACGACGCCGCCCCCTAGGGCGCGTTAACCTTGCGCCGGCCCTGCGGCCCTGCCCTAGGCGGCGCGGCGCTGTACGCCCTGCCCTAGCGCCACGGCGCGGCATGGTAAGCTTGCACCGGCCTTGCCTTGAGGCCCATTGAGGAGACACTTATGAGAACCGACGAACTGCAACAGCGATTGACGGCATTGGGATTCAAACCCGGTCAGATCGACGGCATATACGGCACCCTCACTGAGGAAGCCGTCTTCGACGCGCTGGACAAATATGCCCCGCCTGTGGAAGTGCCTGAACCACCACCGCCAAGCGCCGACATGGACATCATTCCGGATGACTGGTTGTCCGACTGTCACATGGCGAGGATCATCGTCCATTGGACGGCGGGCTCCCACAAGGCCAGTGAGAACGACCGGGAGCACTACCACATCCTGATCGAAGGTGACGGCTCGCTCGTTCGCGGCACGCACACCATCGCGGACAACATCAGCACTGGCGACAACGACTACGCCGCACACACCAAGAACTCGAACACCGAGAGCATCGGCGTGTCGCTCTGCTGCATGGCTGACGCGCAGGAAAACCCGTTCAGCTCGGGCAAGTACCCCATGACGAAGACGCAATGGGACGTTCTCACAAGCGTCTGCGCTCAGCTTTGTGAGTTCTACGACATCGACCCCACACCAAAGGAGCTCCTGTCTCACGGCGAGGTGCAAGCCAACCTTGGCATTGCGCAGGACGGCAAATGGGATTACACCCGGCTGTCGTTCGACCCAAGCGTCGTCGGCGCGAAGGCTTGCGGCGACAAGCTCCGCAAGGAGACCGCCGACAAACTGTAGTTTCCTTTCCACCTTCCTGCGGGGTGGCGAGCCCCGCAGGTTTTCCTAGCGAGGCAAACGATGGCTACTGTGAGACACGGCGCTAGCGCCACAATGATCCTTGACAGCATTGGACAATACGCTCCCCGCTTTGCGTCACTGCAAGTGCGCTTCCCGCGCATGGTTCACGCTGACTGCAAAACACACAGGATTCACTCCGGCTATGAAGGTGAGGTCTTGGACGTCATGACTGACATCTCCATCCTCATCGACCGTGACATGTCCCGCAATGGACGTTCGTCACGGGCAGTGCCGGTCAACCGGCTGCTAAAGGAAGCACGTGAGAACCCTTACGTGCCAGCCTTTCGCCACAACGCCAAGGGCATGACGCCCGGTGAAGAGTTTGATCCTGAGACGCTCGACGCCATCACGACGCGCTGGCTCAAGCTGTGCGCGCATGTGGCGGACGAGGTGGCTTGGTTCAATGAGATGGACGTCCACAAGCAGTGGGCGAATAGACCGCTGGAGTTCTTTGGTTACATCGACCTGGTCCTGTCGACAACCAACTGGAAGAACTTCCTAGCGTTGAGGGACCACTCCGCCGCCCAACAGGAAATGCAGGACCTTGCGTTCTGCATCCAGACCGAGCTTAACATGAGCACGCCGAAGCTGCTCCAGCCCGGCGAATGGCACATGCCCTACATCAGCGAAGAAGATAGAGACGAAGTGAAGCTGATGCACGGTGACGATAACAAAGCCTGCCTCAATGACTTGAGAAGGATCAGCACGGCTCGTATCGCCCGCGTCAGCATTGCCCCCTTCGACGGCAACGCTGCCTATGAAGCGGAGTTCGCACGCTTCAAGCTTCTTGTGGGCTCAATGCCGGTCCACGCCAGCCCGTCCGAGTCGGTTGCCACTCCTGACGTGTGGGTTCCAGAAGACCTGCGCGCCGATGGCATAGGCTTCGAAGGCGGCTACTGGCAGCACCCTGAGAAGCATGGGAACCTCAAAGGCTGGTGCCAGTACCGGAAGTATCTGCCCAACGAATGCGTTGAATGAGGAGGTGTCTATGGAAGATCGTAATCACGAAATAAAGGAGTTCGTCAACAGCAACCACGCACAAATTCGTGGTGCTGCCTTGGCGTCGGTGCGGCATCTCAAAGAGATGTACCCCGCCGCCTTCGAAGCGGTTCCCGAGACGGCACAGAAGTCGCTCGCGAACTTCATCACAACCCAAGTCCAGCAGGTGATGGACGAAGTCGTCACACGCTTGGTGGAGCGGGTCGTCTACATCCCGTTCGAGGATGAGCCAACGTTCATCTTGCTGGCCCGCGACCCGCAAGCGCCCGGCTTGGTAGAACGGTGGGTCACCGATCGGAACATGTACGAGCCCCATGAAAAGGAGAAGATCAACCGCGCCACCGAGACCGCCGGCAAAATGCGTGAGTGGAAGGAAGCCAACCCCGATGAGGGGATGCCCATCACCGCCATTCATCAGTTCGCCCAGCTCGGCAACAAGGAAGTCAAGGATAACGAAGGCACCGTCACCCTGACGTCTATCTTCGCCATGCCTGCCTTGAACAAGCACCTGACGCTCCTGCGCCTCTACAAAGGCGGTGGGTCGGAGTATCTCATGCACGCAATGGACGGCTCAAACCACGGCGCGTCCATTGTTGGCTTCCTCACCAAGGAAGACTTGGTCGAACTGCGGGACAGTCTCAACAAGGAGTTTCCCAATGCCTAGAGCTTTGGCGCTGCTCAAGCAGCACGAACTAGAGCATCTCAAGAAGGAGGCTGAGGCATCCTTCTTGACGCCGGATCAGGTCATGCACCTGTTCGGCCATATCAGGCGGTCGCAGGAAGTGATCACGGCGATGAACAACATCACCATGCATCAGACGAACCGTGTGCGGTTCGGCGATAACCATCCTACCGGCGACCCTGAGCCGGCCATCCCGCACAACGTGCATCCTCTGACGTGCGGGACCAACAGCAACCACACGCCGCTCTATCCCTTCTTCAACGTGGAGAAGAACCGGATCGAGATGCACTGCCGCGACTGCGGCTACACGCAGTTGAACGGAGCCATGTTCGGGGTATGATCTGTCGAACCTGCCACGGGACAAGATGGCTGCCACGTGGCCACCCTTGTCCTGACTGCCACGGGGGGTATCAACATTGTTGCGAAGGAGAACAGTGCAATGAAGTTCCCATACTTGGGCCGCAAGCGCCAACGGAAAGGACTCAAGCAGGGCCAGCAGATGGAACTAGGCGTATCGAGTGGCGGAGGCCGCTCTACGTACCCAAGATCACGTCATGAGGACCGCGCCTATGTCCAGCCCGTCATAGGGGGCGACACCTTTGGAGGCGGCTCAGCCGGCCACGGGGCGGACTGCGGCCCCAGCGTGGCCGACAGCGGCCCAGCGTGCGGCGACGGCGGGGGAGGTGGCGGCGGCGGGGGCGACTAGTTCAGTTCCGGGTCCAGCACCACGCCGTTCAAGTATCCGATCACGTCAAGCGAGCCTGTCGTCTCCAGCGTCTCAAAGTGTTGATGACAGACCGCTTGCACAGTGTCTTCGAAGCAGATGCACCCCTCCGGGACAAGGACCAAGAAGGCTGCCGGCGAGCGGCAGCCCTTTGGCGCAAAGATGCAGGGCGTCATTCTGACGGTGCCGGGTCTATCAGGTCGCACACCGCCCCGTATCCATAGGCCGTAAGCGCCTTCGCTGCGCGCTGCTTTATCAAGACAATCTCCTGTGCCTGCAAAGCTATCTCACCGCCCGGCTCGAGCTTCCTTCCCAGCTTGTAGAAGCTGTATTTCTGCTCGCCGGTAATGGACCTGTCCTCCATCTGGTCTGAGAAGTTCAGGCAGAAGATGCAGATCTCCCCCAACGTGGCGTCAATTGGCTTCCCATCCGCGCCCGTGCGCAGGGTAACGTTCTGCCCGCCAATCATGACGGGCACGACGTCGAAGTTGATCTTGCGCGGTTGCGGCTTGTCTACTTCCTTGTTCACTTTTGTCATACCTACCTCCTACCTAGAAGCCACCGATCACAAACACGTCCACGCTGCGGGATGCCCCCATCCGGTTCTCAAAGAAGAGGCCGGTGCTGTGGACAGACATGGTGAATTTTCCGTCGGTGCCGGTTGTACCTGTAAGCGCCCCGGTCGTGAAATTCAAGTTCGCGTCAGCGATGAATGAGATGGACGTGAGCGTGGCCGCATTGGTCGCTACATACCACATTCCTCGAGGTGATCCTGTCGCAGCGGCGTTGCCGCGCGTGCTCACCACGACAATAGAACCACCCGGCGCTAGGAGGGTAATTGAACCGGCAGTGTCATCCGCCAAGACAAGCTGCGTATGAACCGCAGCCGGCATGGTCTGCCCGGCAGTGAAGATGTTTGCCACTCCCAGCCGCGCATACTTCGCCACCAAGGAAACGCCAGCTTCGTATAACGTGGTTGCGTTGATCGTATTCGCACCTTGATCACCGCCAGAGACACTGGAAGTGTAGAGACCAGCGCCAACAAACACCGCTGTCGTCATATTCGTATTGATGGAGGCCCGCAGTGCAAGACGGCCGTCCTCACTGCCGTCGGTGTTGTCAACGATGTGGGCTTGGATTGAACCGTACGAATGGACCACGCTGCCGGAGTCCCATCCGCGGAACACAATCTGCGCTACGATTTGAGCGTTCGCATTTTGCTGGTTGCCCAACGTCAACGAAGTGATGGTCGTCGAAGCGCGTGTGATTTCCTGGTCCGCGCTCCACACGTTGGAACCGCTGAGAACAGGAACCACGTTGGAACCAGACGTGCCAACGTTCAGAACCGCCACGGTGCCTAGGCCAAGCGTGCCGCGCGCCGTGGCGGCGTCAGGATCATTCAGAAGCGTGCGGGTATAGGTCGTGACGTCTGAGGCCGTGAGGACCCGCACGGCGGCTTCGTAAAGCGTCGCCGCATTGATGGATCCAATTCCTTGATCACCACCCGTGACGCTGGCAGTGTACAGCCCTCCTGCAATCTGGATGCGGGTAGCCGTGGTCCCGGCAACCGCTGTCTGGATGCTAAGTATTCCAGATTCGGCCGTGTCAGTGGCCACAAGAATTTGCGTGAAGATGGTAGCGTAAGAAGTAAATGTACCACCGCTATCCAAACCAGCGAAGCGAATCTGCCCAAGCAGATCGTTCACTGTCGGCGAAGCAGAGATGCGGTGAAGGTCAAGAATAGGACCAACAGCCGCGCCATCCTCGCTTGTTTGGACGCGCACCACCATAGCGCTCGCCGACGTAGAAGCGAACGTGTTCGGATTGCTCCAGGTATTGGTGCCACTCAGGAACGGAAGGTTAGCGCCAGAAGAGCCGGTATTCTGAGTTGCGGCAGTACCAAGGCCGAGCGTGCCACGAGCCGTCGCTGCGTCTGCATCATCAGCCAACGTAAGGAAGAAGGCACTTGCAGGAAGCGTAGCCGCTGTCCAGACGCGGCTGTTGGATTCGTAAACTGTCCCGAAGTTGAGAGTGCTGACTCCCTTGTCACCGCCAGTCACGGCCGGCGTGTACATTCCCAAATCAATGTTGACACGCGTCGTGAGATTGCTGGCGCTTGCCGTCCGCAGCTCCAAACGGCCTGTCGCCGCGCCCGCCGTGGCGCTGATAATCGTTGCGCGGACGCCAGCGTAGTTGACTCCCGCCGCCGCGCTGTCCAGTGCGTTGAAGAAAATCGTTGAGATCGTACCGCCCGTAGCAAGCGTCGATCCAAAACTGATCTGAGAAGCAGTCGTCGTTCCAAGGGTGACGCCAAAGGTGGCACCGCTGAAAACAACAGAAGTGTTGAGAAGCGGAACCGTAGCACCGGTCGTGCCAATATTCTCAACTGCCGCCGTGCCAAGCCCTAGAGTGCCGCGTGCGGTAGCGGCATCCGCATCGTCTGCCAACGTCAGGAAGTATGCGCTGGCCGGCAAGGTAGCAGCCGTCCACACGACTGAGCCGTGAGCAAGCACAGCATTGGAGGATGCGCGCAGAACTTCGAACACGCGCCGCGTGTCGTCCAGCGGGCCATCACGGTAAACCGCAAAGACGCGGTTCGGAGGACCGGCAGAGGAAGCCGAATTGACAGCAAAGCCACCTTGGTCAGTAGAAGGTGACTGAAAGACAAACGGTCCCGGTGAAGCAGTCCAAGAACCATTGAGCAACGGGATGGTTGCACCGGTCGTGCCGGTGTTGACGGTAGCGGAAGTGCCCAACCCCAACGTGCCGCGAGCGGTAGCTGCGTCGGTGTCATCAAGAAGGGTCAGGATGTAAGCTGACACACTTGCGGACGTCAGATACTTCGTGCTTAGAAGGACGTTGTTCTCATAGTACGTCCCGGCATTGATCGTATTGAGGCCCTTATCGGTGCCGGTCACGCCTTCCGTGTACAAGCCCTGCCGAAGGTTCAAGCGCCTTGCGCTCGTTCCTGCGACCGATGTTCGCCATTCTAGGCCACCTGACTCCGCTCCATTTGCGGGATCAAGGATAATAGCCCGCATGAGCGCGTAGTCATGCACGTTGCCGCCATCATCCAACGCACGGAACGCAATCTGATAGATGTCGGCGTTCGTCGTATTGGCTTGGTTGCCCATAACCGCCGTGCCGATGGTCGTGCTTGGGCGGATATGTGCGTGGACGCTTCCTGACCAAGTAGGATCGGTATTGAGCAGCGGAACCGTAGCGCCGGAAGTACCGGTGTTCTGAACCGCCGCAGTTCCGAGGCCTAGTGTGCCGCGCGCCGTGGCGGCGTCCGCGTCGTCCACAAGCGTTGCGCCATAGGCTGAGATGCCTGACGCCAAGAAATACTTCGTGGAGATCGCCGTGCCAGCTTCGTAAAGCGCTCCGGCATTGAGCGTGTTCGCACCTTGATCGGTGGCCGTACCGATGGTTGCGCCAACGTTGAGAGTAAGAACGGCGGACAGGGTGCCTAGAGTGTAGGTAAGCAGCCGCATCCGGCTGCTCTCAAGAGTATCAGCCGGGTCTAGAATGCGTGCGTCGATCTGACCGTAGTTCGTATTGGTGCCGCCGCTATCGCGTCCGTGGAAACGCAGCGCACCAATGTCGTCGTTGATGGCCGGAGTAGCGCTGTCCCTTCTAATGTCAAGGAAGGGGCCTTGCCCGGAACCAGCCTCAGACGAAATGATGACCAGCGGTACAGCCGAAGCCGTAGACAGCGAAATGACTTGCTGACCGGACCACTGATTGGTGCCATTCAGGAAGGGAAGGTTAGCACCCGACGTACCGGTGTTCTGTGTGGCCGCCGTTCCTAGGCCAAGCGTGCCGCGTGATGTCGCAGCATCAGCATCGTCGGCGAGCGTTCTTGCATAGGCGGTGTAGGTCGCCAGCGCTGCGGTCGTGGTGCTATCGAAGTATGGGAGCCTGTCGGCCGCAGGCGTCAGGGCTGCTAGGGCTGCCGCCGCCACGGTAGAGATAAGCCACCGCGCGTCCCCGTCTGCGCGCGTGGGAATAGAGGTACCGGCGGCGACGCCAATGGCGCGCTTCGTGAACGCATCCGCACCGGTCTGCTCCACCAAGCCTGCGGTGGCGTTCAGACCAGCGAGAGCGGTGAGCGTCCCGTCAAGCGGCTGGGCGTCTACGATACCATAACCAGCAAGCGTCGTCGGCTTGCTGGTCAGATCAGCAAACGCTACGGGAAGTATATCGCCAGTCGGAAGCTCTCTGAAAAACCCGCTGACGACGACGAGGGGTCTACGGGTCGCCATGAAGAAACTTCCCTATGCGAGGGTTACCGGGGCACCGCGCTCAAAGTTGACTTCGGTGGCACTGACCGCGACGCCAATCCGCTGCACAATGTTCCCTGACGCGCTAGGAACAGTATGAGCACCGACACCGGGCGTGGTCGACAGGAACACAGGTGATCCCGGCGTCATGCCGCTCACCTGATTGTTCGTCCCTTCGAAGTAGACCGTGGCGGCAGCCGGCGCGGTGACCGCCGCCAGCACGAACCCATCCACTTCCTTGCCGGCTGTCGTAGCATCAGCCTTGCGCGCCTTGGAACCGGTCGACGCGTGGATGTTAACCCAGTCGCCGGCCGCAAGGCTCTCGCTTGTGACGACGGACGCCGTATCCGCACCAATGCCAACCGGCATCATGCTGTTGTCGATACGTCCACCCGCATCCAGCGCCGGAATCTTCCCCGCATCACCAGCGCCGGCACTTGTCTGGAGTCCAAGGACTTCCTGAATAGCACCGCCAACCAGTCTAAGAAACGACAATCCAGCCATGAACCTTCCTCCTATGATGCGAGCAGAAATGCTTCCTCAACGTTGACGAGGATTGTGGTAGGCGACAGCGCCTTTGCCACGCGGCACACGAAACCAGACGTGGGGACGACCTGCGTGAGCACACCATTGAGGCCGCAGTAAACGGGACCGAGGATCCAATTCCAGGAACCCTCTGTCATGGTGCCACCGACCTGCACTTGCACGTCGTCGCCAGCCGCAGCAGCGCCCTTCGTGATCCCAAGGATGAGGTCGCCGTCACCAGCTATGTCAGAACTGGCATAATCTACTTCGTCACTCGCCACCGGCTTGACCACACGATGCCCGCCCAAAGCTTGTGCAGCTTCGCGGACAACCACTGCCTCTCCCGCCGCCCCGTCCTGACCGGGCGCACCGGGCGGCCCTGCCGGGTTCGTGATGATGTAGTCAACTTGCGGCATTTCTTGGATTTGTTGGACATCTTCATTTGAGATAGTAATGATGTTCTCAGGCACGTCTTGGATCGTGCCTGTATCGCCGCCAAAGACAGCGCTAATCAGGTCATTGGGAATTGGCTCAATGGTGTATAGCGGGAGTCCGAAGACCTGGATCACGGAGGCGGCCATTGCGTGGGACCTTTCGAGCAAACAACGACGCCGTATCCTACCGTGGTGACGGCGTCGTCTACCTTGCGCAAGATGTCAGAGTAGTAGGAACTTTGGGTGAAGCCGTTAGCAATTGGAACAATGCCACGTGCGAAGGTTATGGTGAACTGGTTCTTGGTCGGCGTGATGTCCGGGTCCACCACAATCTCGCCATCAGCGCTGCTCAATTCGAAGATCGGGTCTCCCGGTGCGCCGGGAGTCACCTTGCCCTGCATGAGGAATTCAGACCCTTCAAGGTCAACGGGTTGACCGTTGATGTCGGTCCACACGAACCGGAAGGTATAGTCAGCATTGTCTCTGATGTTGAAGATGAACCGGAACATTGCTGCTCCCCACTGCGCGGCGTGAGGCCGGACTGTAAAGCGAACCGTATGTCTGAGCAACTAGCAGAGGAGATCGTATCATGTCAGTAGAAGACGTCCTTGAGCGGGCCAACGATGCCGGCTTCATGTTGCATCAATGCTATCAGCGCCACCCCATCGGAAAGGAGGGAAGGAGACACTGGTACTTTGACGTCGTTCTCGTTCACACTCATTCCGTTTGGGACTACTTTCACGGTCAAGGTGAGGATCTCGAGGAGGCTTTACTTGACGCCTACAGGAAAGGGAAAGTTAAACTGAGGGAATTCGAAGGTATGAGTCGCTCAGAAAAAGCGCGCGAACGTGATCCGATGAGGAAGTTGAGGGAGAGCCTCGACAAAGGCGGTGGCAAGAAGCGCGTTAGACTGTAAAACTCTGTTGCCTCCAGCGTATAGCCTGCCGTAAGCTGCAAACTCCATTGGGAGAATGGCAACGATGACTAGGCTAAGCGCTGAAATGGTAGTCTCTAATCTTCCGTCAATCGGTCATGACGGACTTCTCAAGGTGCGACAAGCACTGGACATGCTGTTGGGGGACGGTGCAGTCGGTTCCCCAGCCATACACCCGGAAGGGTTTGAGGCAGTCTTGTTCGACGCCATGACGGCTGAGTTCGAGGCACGCGGTATCCGCCGCAACATGCCCTTCGTGGCGTTCAGGAAGACAGCCCATTACCGCCACTGGCGGGACAGCTTGCCCGCACTGGAGGACTTCCTCAACAAGGAGTTCAACGGGCAGGTAAAGGGCCAACGAGAACAGATGAGCCTGTGCCGCCTTCTGATCTCCATGCTGATCGACGAACTACGTGAACGTGACCTCCCGTGCAGCTACGGCACGGTCGCCGCCAACATAGGCCGGCTGAGCGAGGTCTTTGACAACGGCTTCCCCGGCTACCTCCAGTGCGGCATGGCACATATCGTCGTGACCATGCTCCGCAAGCGCCGCCGTTAGTGGCTGAGCCGGACCTAGAAGAACTCCTACGCCGCAGTCAAGATAGGTTACGTGCCCGCCTGCCGCAGCGCAGGCGGGTTTCCCGTGACACGGCGGCAGGCGTTCTGTTCCTCATCCTTCTTGTTGCGGGCCTGTTGCTGTTCGGATGAGGCCCTGCGCCGTATAGGGTCTCATGGCACTAGGCACCTTCCTTACCGAAAACCTCCTCACGTTGCTGTCGTATGACAAGGAGCGGGCTCCTATCATACGCGGAACCGTGGGCATTGAGAACTTTGGCGGGCAGTACCGCGAGGTAGCTACCCGCCTCTACGACTTCATTGACAAATATAAGAAGCCTCCCGGTGACCACCTACCGGACATCCTTGAGGACAAGATAACGTCGGTCAACAAGCGTGAAGCGAACGCTTATGCCGACATTGTGGAAGCGATCCACGACGCCAACGACGGGATCAATGCCGAATACGTGATGTCTCAGGTCGAGACGTTCGTGATACGGCAAAGCCTGCGCAGCGTGGCGGTGGACCTCACGAAGGCCCTACAGCGCGACACTGAGGAGTCCCTTGAGGAAGCGCGGAAGCTCATGGCTGCCGCGAACACTGCCAGCCTAAAGGTCTTCGACCCCGGCCTGCGGCTGTCCAACTGGAAACGTGTCCTAGCAGGGCTGCGCACCCTTGAGGAAGCGTTCCCTACCGGCATACCCGAACTTGACAAGCGCAACTTCGGGCCTACCCGTAAGGAGCTCCTGCTCTACATCAGCGATACCAAGAAGGGTAAGACTTGGTTCCTGATCATGCTGGCAAAGCTGGCCGTGCTGCACCGACTCAAGGTGCTCCACGTGACCTTGGAAATGTCTGAGGAGCGGGCCAGCCAGCGCTATCTCATGTCGCTGTTCAGCATTGCCAAGCGCGACGAGAAGATAAAGATCACGCGCATCAAGCGACGCAAGCTGACTGAGAAGGGCATCAAACGGGGACACGACCCACGTCAGCAGCCTATCGTTGACTTTGAAGAGGATGAGGTCCGGCCGGAGCTGTCCTTTGACAGCCCTGACATTGAGGCCAAGCTTGAGCGCCTAATGCGGAAGTGGCAGCACCGCATCCTGGACAACATCATCATCAAAGGGTTCCCTACAGGCTCACTGACCATAGGACAGTTCGAAGCCTACTTGCAGAACCTAGAAGTCACTGAGCATTTCACTCCTGACCTGATTGTGTTCGACTACCCCGACCTGATGCAACTGGACGCCAGCAACATACGCGCCAGCTTGGATGAGGCGTTCAAGGGCCTGCGGGGCGTGGCCGTGAAGCGGAACGCCGCTATGGCCGTTGTCAGCCAGTCCCACCGCGCCGCAGCGGGCGCTAAGCAAGTCAAGAGTGCCAACGTTGCGGAGGCCTACAGCAAGATTGCCCACGCAGACATCGTCATCACCTACAGCCAGACTGAGAGCGAGTATGCGATGGGCCTTGCCCGGCTGGCGGTGACTGCCGGCCGCAACGACGAGGACAGGATAGTTATTGTCATCTCCCAACAGTATGCCCTAGGACAGTTTGCCATTGACAGCGCCCGGACCACGGGCGACTACTGGCGGTTGATCGAGAAGAACGTAGGCATCAAGGGAGAGCGAGATGACGACTATGGGGACTCGTCCGACTGAGGTACAGCGTAAGGTTCTGGCATGGCTGGTAGAGCAGGGCGGCAAAGGGCTTCTCTCCAGCGGCCACAAGACTCTCAAGATTGGCAAGACAAAGGCTGGCATACCGGCCGTGGGGTGCAGCGTCGTCGTGATTGACGGGCTTCGCGCTCACGACTGGATTCGCAAATTCAGTCCTAATTCCAGTGGGATCACCATCACCTACTGTATAACTGAGAAAGGCAAGGTGGCAGCTACCGGTGCGCGAGCATGATTTCAGAGAAGGTCAAGGAACGCTTCCTCAACGAGAAGCGTGACAATTTTGATTGGATGAAGAAGGCTCCGCGTGATGAAATCCTTGACGCGCTGGAGGACCTAGACCCCATCCCTGTGTTCAGCCGGCCCAAGCCGTGGCTGCATCAGCTTGTCTGCTTCCTGTTGATCATAACCCTCGAACGCTTCATGTGCTTCCTGGACATGGGCGGCGGCAAGACACGCCTGACGCTCATGATTCTGAGCTACCGCAAGCAGCGTGGGGAGACGGTCCGGGCCATTGTCTTCGTGCCCTACCTGACCGCCATTGAGACGTGGCTGGACGAGGTTGAGACGCACGCCCCCAATCTGACCATCGTTCCCTTGATGGGTAGCAGCAAGGAGAACCTTGACTGGATCAAGAACGAACCGGGTGACATCTACGTCATGACCTACCAGACCGCTGCGGCCATGTGCTCCAAGCGGCTTGAGGTCTTCGACAAGGGCGGCAAGCGCGTTAAGACGAAGACCGGTCGCAAGAAAATTGAGTGGAACTTTGCCGCTGCCGGCGTGCGCAAGATCTTCAAGGAATTCGACACGCTGGTCATGGACGAGATCCACAAGATCAAGAACAAGACGAGTCTCTACTACCGCCTGTGTTGGGCCATATCCACTTCGCCGCAATGCAAATGGGCCTTTGGCCTGACCGGGACACCCTTCGGCAAAGAGCCGTTGGACCTCTGGGCGCAATTCCACGTAATTGACCTCGGTGACACGCTGCACGAAAACATGGGGTTCTTCCGCGAAGTGTTCTACACGCGCAAGGACAACTTTTGGGGCGGCTTCAAGTGGGTCTTCAAGCGCCGGCTCAAGAAGGAGCTGCACCGTATCATCAAGAACCGGTCCATCCGGTATGAGATCACTGAGTGCGCCGACCTGCCGCCGCGCAACTACGTTCCCAAATACGTGCAGCCGACAGAAGGCATCCAAGCCTACTACAATGCCAGCGTCCAGCGCATTGAGGACCTGCGCAAGAACCGTAGCAAGGAGAATTACGGTGAGATAGAGTCGAACTGGCACCGCATACGCCAGCTCTCCAGTGGCTTCATGACGCTCAAGGACGCCGACCCCGGCAGCAAGAGCGAGAAGCACTTCGTCGCCTTGGATGAAAACCCCAAGATGGAGGCGCTCAAGGAGCTGATTGACACGATGCCGGAAGGTAGGAAGATGATCATCTTCCATGACTACGTGTTCACGAACAAACTAATCAGCGACGAGCTCAAGCGTCTGAAATTGAAGCACGCGCGCATATGGGGCGGACAGAAGGACCCCATTGGAGAGTTGCGGCGCTTTAAGCAGAGCACCGACGTCAACTTCCTTGTCATCAACACGGCGTCCGGTTCTAGCAGCCTCAATCTGCAATGCGCCGAATACATTGTGTTCTTTGAGCAGCCGACCAACGCCATTGACCGCGAGCAGGCTGAGCGAAGGGTATGGAGACCAGGACTCCTTTGGCCCGTGTTCATCTTTGACTTGATGATGCGCGGCACCAAAGACGAAGACCAACGGCAGTCGAACATTGACGGCCACAACCTCCTGCGTGCGGTCATTGACGGCCGTACCAAGATTGAGAGGATGAAAATAGCAGCATGAAGCGAACAGGAACATTCACCGTCGAGGTGGATTTACCGGGGAAAGTCACCATGCCGCAGATGCGGCAGTACATTGTGGACGCGGTGAGAGGATGGAAGGGTCAATACGACATGGGCCACCCTCTCTTCGACCTTGACCGTGCCAGCGTCACGGTCAGGTCCGTTTCTATCCAACGGGAGGAAGACAATGATAGCGCCACGTGACTTGAGGCAGACACACACCTACGTCGTTATGCCGCTTAGCGAAGCAGCCTACCGCGAGATCCGTCGCAAGATGGAGGAAGCCGGCTACGACCATGCGCTCGATGATAGTGAGGAATTTGGCACCGTCATCAACATGCATGGCATTGCCGTGGCGCAGGAAGCACTTGTCAACTATCCTGAGGACACGGCGGTTGTGGAAGTCCATGAACCGAAGCCGGTCATTCAGCCCGGTGAGGATATATTTAGGAAAACGAAGCACCCGTCCCACGTCACCCGCGTCAGCATGGACGCTTCCACGTTTGACGAGATCTGCATCAACTGCGGATGCACCGACATCGTGCCGGGCGGTTGGGGGAAGCTAGCCGACCCCTGCGTCTACGAAGGCGCGCCGGGCAAATGGAGTGATCAGAGATCAGTGAGGGAAGAAGCCTATGAAAAAGATCGCGTCGCTGCACAGCAAGCGCAGAAGCCCGAGGATGGAGTTTCGTGACTTCTGTGAGTTGGTGATGGACGTCGTGAAGATCCCGCCCATTGAGGGTGAACCGCCCGGCATCACGAACCTGCGGGAGGACATCAAGGCCAAATTCAAGAACGCCAGTGACCTGTTCGTCTTGTTCAACCAGATGGACCATTCAGTGGCGTACCAGGTCGTGGAAAAGACAGAGGAGCTACAGGCATACTATGAAAGCCTCATGGAAAGGGAGATGGGCAAGCCTCTCAATTAGCCTGCTCTTGGCCGCCTGCGGCGCTGACCCTATTGAACGTGGCGAGACAGGTAATTCTGACGTGACGGCAGTTATGATCGGCAGCGTCGACGATTGTCGAATCTGGCGTGTCAGGGACGGCCTTCGCAAAACGTTCTACTTCGTCAAATGCGCGCAGCACCAACACACTATGTGGATGGACAGGTGCGGGAAAAATTGCACTAACGACGAAACGGTGCAGACGCTCTATGCAAATCGACTGGATTAGGTTCCTTGAGGACCACAACATCCCCTATGTCAGCAAGGGGCGCAACGTCAAGAAGGGACACATAAACGTCAAGTGCCCCTTCTGCGGCTCAGACGATCCATCTGAGCACATGGGTATCCACCTGTCGCAAGAGCTGTATGGGTGCTGGCGCTCAGCGGCTCACGCAGGCAAGAAACCACACAATCTCATCCGTGCTTTGTTGGGTTGCAGCTTCGGACAGAGCAAGCTGATAGCGGCTCAATACAGCCAAGCGGATCCTGAGACCTTTGAGGACGCCGTGGCGCTGCTACAGGGCCACGACAGCGCCCCGACAAGCGGCCCTAGGCGGCGCAGCCGCCTGCACATGCCCGACAACTTCAACCGCATTGTCCGCACCGGGACAGCCAAGCGATTCTGGCACTACCTCGAGCGCCGTGGCTTTGACGACGTCCGTGGCATTGTCAGCGAGTACAACCTCAAATACGCGACCACTGGACCGCACAAGGACCGGATCATATTCCCCATCTATCAGGATGGGGAATTGGTAAGCTGGACCGGCCGCGCCATCATGCACGTGGTGGACGCACCCCGCTACAAGATCCTCGGTATGGAAGAGGAAGTGGGGCCGTCAGCTACGGTGGACCGCAATCAGCTTGTCTACAACGCGGATGAGTGTCGCGGCGGTGACATCCTGTTCGTAGTTGAAGGCCCCATTGACGTGCTCAAGCTGGACTTCTATGGAGTCAACTACAACGTCAATGCGTGTTGCCCGTTGGGAACAAGGATGAGCACGGATCAGGCGTACATCATTGGCAGGATTGGACGCCGCTACAGGCGGCGCATCCTGCTTTACGACCCCACTGAGGTCGAGACCGTCTTTCTTGCCAGCGACCTGTTGATGGGGGCTGGCTTCGAAGTAGGTGAGTACCCGTCCTTCGTGACTGAGGACGTGGGGGCGCTCACGCCTACGCTGACGCAACGCTTAGTCAGGAGCTTCTTGTAATGGCGAAAGCAGTCTATCTTGACATCGCGCGCAAGTACAACCTTCCTTATGGCGGCGTCCTTTGGTATGGCGTTCTCATGGAGCGGCAGATCATGGTTGATTCCCCTATCAAGTCACAGCCGCGCGACGCGCGAGAGTGCTATGCCATTGCGAGCATCCACAAAGCGTTCACAGAACAAGTTGAGCCGTTGACAGTGGACAGGATACTCGACTTCGACTTCGAAATTCGTGAGGCTGTCATGACTTACCGGGAAATCAAGGCCGGGGAGCGTGATTGGTTGACAGGAGAGCGGTATGAGATTCAAGGAACTGGATGACACCGGGCAAAAGCTGGCGCGCCGGATCTTCTCCGGAAAGTACATGATGGGGCTTTGCGTGGCCTTCGCAATTGCCATCCAACGCAAGCTTCGATACGGCGAACTTTACGGGATATTTCGTGGCGACGAACTCATGCACGCGGGCAACCGTTCCAACGGGATGTTCTTTGACGTGCGTGGGTTCATGCGCAGTGTCGAATTCACGGATGGTTGGTCTGGATGCGACGTCAGACTGACCACTGAGGAGGAGCTTCTCAGGTGTGATCCCAAGATCACCGAAGAGTTAATTCGCAAAGCTGAATTTGAATTGGAGCTTATGTATCCCGCTCATTGCCTGAACAAACGCGAGTCGCAAACCCGCGACCGCATTCGCAAGTTCACTGAGGACCTTGAGAAGCTTTGCAAGCGCCACGGTGTTTACATTCGGGGCGAGCTTCCGCACGAGGGTCCTATCATCTATGAGGCGTATGGGGACGAAAAGGGCTTCGAAGTCCAGTTCATGGAGACCGGACAAATGAGGCTGCGCCGGCTGCTTGATGACTAGCTGTGTGGATGACAAGATTCCATTTGCCTCTGAAACGTGAAAGTGCTTGGCTCACTTTTCGCAGCTAGAGCTCCCATTACCCACATCGAAGTGCAGCCGGGCAATGGGGCGCTGCTCTATGTCGGGGAGAGGGCCATGCCGAAGCGCCGTGTGCGGCTTGAAAAGTTGTCCAGTCGTGTCCGTCTTGAATGGTATCCTGAATGGGACGGGGTGATAAAAGCCTACACGATCAAGTTCTTACGTGAAAACCTATGGCGCTATGATCCAGTCCTATGTGGCATGGACGACCTCCTGCAAGACGCCTACATTGTATTCGAGCGCTGCACAGTCAAGTATCCGCGCGTCATGCACGCGCCCCATTTCATGGCGCTCTACAAGACGGCTCTCCTGAACGAGCTGATTGACCTAGCAAACAAGAACATTGAACGCAAGTCCGCCTTCGTTGACGGCGTAGAAGATGTGAGCGAATTAGCTTGCAATCTTGCCGACGAAGGGTCAGTGTCTATTGTCTTGGCGAACGCGCCTCCGGAAGTGCTTTTGCTTCTCAGCGTGTTCGCCAGTGACCGCCACTTGCAAGAGCTTAGGAAACCAAGTAGGAGACACCGTGGGCTTCCACGCCCCAGCTTCAACACAAGGATCAAGCGCATTCTTGGTCTGGATAGCGACGCTGACTTGGTGGCCGCGTTTCGTGAGTGGTTAACAGCTTGAAAGGAAGGCAGTAGGAAATGGCCAAACTCCATGCAATCGAGAAGGAGCTGATCAAGGCGACCGGCTTCAAGAAGGACGAGGACGACTACAAGACCCGGCAGGACTACCTTGCCGCGCTCGCCAAGGAAGTCAACAAGCTTCCCGACGACGAGTTCAACGCGGTCTCAGACCCGGCGACCGACTGGGCGAACAACGCGCTGGACGCCTTGAAGACCGACCAGGATATCGAGGACTTCGAGGAGGAGAAGGGCGGCAAGGACGACGACCGCAAGGGCGGCAAGCGTTCGTCCAAGGACGACGACGATGACCGCAAGTCGGCCAAGTCGAAGGACAAGGACGAGGACAAGGATGACCGGCGCGGCCGTCGTTCCTCCAAGGACGACGACAAGGACGACCGCAAATCCATCCGCGGCCGTGACAAGGACGACGACAAGGGCTCCAAAAAGAAGTCGCCCCGTGACTACGAGGGTGCGAAGCGCGACCGCTACGGGCTCGTCGTCGGCACCAAGGTCTCCGACGCCGTGAAGCTCTTCGAGGGCGGCGCGTCCATGAAGACCATCAAGGACAAGACCGGCGGCCCGCAGAACAACGTGCTCAAGAAGCTGACCAAGGATGGGCACCTTGTCGAGCGCTACGACGGTCTGATCAAGGTCACGCACAAGGATGACCTGTCCTCGGCGCAGAAGCGGAAAATGACCACCGCTTCGAACAAGGAGCGTGACTCCGACGACGGCGACCGGAAGCGGTCCCGTGATGACGACGACAAGGGCAGCAGCAAGCGCCGCTCCCGTGACGACGATGACGACAAGGGCAAGCGCCGCAGCCGCGACGACGACAAGGAGGCTTCCTCGTCCAAGCGCCGCAGCCGTGACGACGACGATGCCAAGGACTCCAAGCGGTCCAGCCGCAAGGATGACGATGACGACCGGAAGGGCAGCCGCCGCCGCCGCGACGACTGATCGACCTTCCAGGAAACTGACGGCCAGCCTGCGAAGGCTGGCCGTTTGCGTATAGTCATCATGCAGCCACAACCAACAGGAGTTGAAATGGCGAAGTTCAAGTACGACCTCGAAGCCAAAGTGATCTTCGAGGACAACATCGAGATCAAAGGCGTCGTCATTGGCCGCGCCGAGTATCTCAGCGCCGACAACAAGTACCTGATCCGCTACGCCGACGGCACCGGCACGCCCTGCGAGAACTGGTGGGACGAAGACGCCATCACCGAGGACGAGGACGCCGGCGACAACGACAACGACCGCGACCGCGAACGGGACTGAGTTGCGCGGACTCTTCGCGCAACCGGGGCGGACTCCTGTAAGGGTGTCCGCCCCTTCTTGTCGGTTGCGTTTCATCCAATGCGGCCCAGAGTGCATCGCCAAGAAGGGCTGCACGGCCAAATGCTGCGACGCCCCTACGAGCCCCACTGGCATCCGCGTTCACGTGAGCCCGTCTGAGGCCCGCAGGCTGCACCGCATAGGCATCAAAGCTCGTGGCGGCTTCATACAGCCAGAGCCCGGTTGTCGCCTTTGTCCGGCCAAGACAGCGGGGCACCTATGCGGCCTCTGGCGGTTGCCCGAACGCCCCCTCGGATGCATCGTCAGCCCGTTCATGCTAAACCGTTCCGGAACACTGGTTGTCCGGAACCGCTACAAGCTGCTACCATGCTACGACAAGGAACGTGGTGAGCCGGCGTATGTGGTGTTCGCAGGCAGCCTTGAAGCCTTGTTTGGTTCCAACGACACTGCCGTCCTATCCAATCATCTTGATCGGGGTGGCGGTGACCGCTGGATGAACATGGACACCCGCATCTACGACCAGATGATGCGGCGTGAGGATAGCCTGAAAGGAGGCTGACATGGCGACGATTAGCATTGACGTGAACGGCGGGACGCCGGCAACCAGAAGGACGGTCACCAAGACTGTCAACGCTACCGACCTTGGACGGTTCGTAGCCGCGCACCGCATCAAGTATGGACCGGGGGTGGACGGCCAGCCGCTCACGGACGCGGAGACGGTTGACGCTTGGGCAGCCGACATCTTTGCACAGGCGGTGGCCTACACGCGGGAGCACGAACTCCGCACTACCGCCGTCGCCCCCATCGCTCTTACATAAGCGAGCCAGTCATGCGCCGTGAAGTCTGGAAGCCAGTGGTCGGCTACGAAGGCTGGTACAGCGTTTCCAGTCTTGGGCGCGTGCGGCGCGACCGCCAAGCTATCGGGACGCAGGCTGGCAAATTGCTAAGTCTGCGTCCACGCAAGGGTGGGTATGTACCTGTCGTGCTCAGCAAGAACGGAGTGACGAAGCAATTCCTTGTTCACGTTCTCGTCTGCACAGCCTTTCACGGTCCCCCTCCGAGTCCAGATCACGAAGTCAATCATAAGAGCGACGACGGCGACCGGTCGAATAACTGTGAGGATAACCTTGAATGGGGAACTCACGGCAAGAACATCGAACACGCCTACCACGTGCTGAACCGCCGCATGGGTTACAGGAGTAGCCAGAATGTTATTTAAGAAGACTCTCCCTGACGGCCGCGTGCGGGAAATCACTCGGCCGACCCTGACCGACTTCAAGCAAGGGTATGTCCGCCCCACGCTCGACTTCTCGACCAGCATGACTATCTGGCACGTGGATGAGGCTATCAAGCGCCGCGTGCGGGATTGGCGTCGCGTCACTGACGAGGACGGCCACACCGGGGAACGCGCTGAGAAGTTCCGGGCTGACCATGACAGCGTCTACACCGGCACGTACAGCGTGTTCCCCCTTCCCTTGGCTGAATGGATTTACCTACGCTACGCTGGCAAGGAGCGCAGGGCGAAGGTCCTTGACGCCTTCTGCGGCGGGCCGCCCCGTGCCATAGCCGCTTCCCTCATGGGCCACATCTACCACGGGGTAGACGTCAGGCAGGAGCAGTTAGATGAGAACGAAAAGGTTATCGCCGACCTTAATCTTGACCGCGTGCATTACCACCTTGATGACGCTCGCTATCTTGATATCGACGAGTCTGATTTTGACTGTGCTGTCACCTGTCCCCCTTATTTTGATCTCGAGGTGTATAGCGAACAGCGGGACGATGTCTCAAACTCCATCTCTTACGCAGAATTCAACGCTTCCATGATGCTGTGCGCCTACGCGCATTGGCCGCTCATGAAGCCGGGAGCGTTCGTCTGCATTGTGGTCGGCAACTTCCGTGACAAGACCGGGGAGCTGGTCGACTTCCGCAGCCATACCGTTGAGAACTTCCGTGAAGCAGGCTTCCTGTTTTGGCAGGACATTATCCTGTCCAAAAACTTCGCCAGCGCCGCCAAGAGAGCAGGCAACGCATGGCGCGGTAAGAAGCTCGTGCCGAGACACGAGCACCTTTTGATTTTCAGGAAGCCAGAATGATCCTCAGCGCTAAAGACATAGCGCGCTTCTGGTCCAAAGTTGACCGACGCGGCCCCGACGAATGCTGGCCTTGGTTAGGCGGAACGCAAACCAGTGGGCATGGAGTATTCTCAGTTCGTCACAGCATACAGTACACTGCCCATCGCGTGGCGTTCTTCTTAGAGAACGGTTACGTGCCAGCATGGCCAAGAATGGTTCTCCATGACTGCGAATTTCATCCGTGCTGCAACGCCGCGCACTTACTTGATGGAACCAACAGTCAGAATCAACTCTATCCTTCTTGTCACGCCAAACATAAATCTCAGAAGGGTCACTCCGGCGTCACGCAGAAAGGTATAGGTCACATAAGGTATGGTACGCGGCACACATCCGAATCTATCGCAAAGATGCAGCAATCGGCCAAGCGCCGTTGGAAACTAGCAAGAAGGGTGAGGCTATGAGACGCAAAGCACTGGTCACGATGTTGGAACTGATCAAGCCCGCCTTGGCCGATCAGGACTTGGTTCCCGTCTACCAGAACTTCGTGTTCACAGGGGACACCCTGTACGCGACGGACGACCACCTAGGCATCGTGGCCAAATGCACGTCCGGCGTAGCGCCCTTCGCCTGCCACGGCGACACCATGCTCGGCTTGCTGCGCAACTGCCGCACCGAGGAAGTGGAGATTGAGTTCGACGACCAGCAACACGAAGTCGTGTTCATTGCCGGCCGGTCCAAGATGCGCCTGCCCTACTTGCCAGAGTCAGAGTTCCTGTTCAAAGAACCGTCTGACGAGTCGTGGGACGTGGTGCTGGACCTGGATGACAGCCTGATTGAGGCGATGGAAATTTGCCTCACCACGACCAGCAAGGACAGCAGCCAACAGGCGCTCATGGGCATCACGTTGGATACCGGTGACGGGATCAGCTTCTACTCCTGCGACTCAGACAGCCTCACGCACTACCTGATCGACGGAGCCAACTACAACGACCCGCACAGCTTCGTCATGCCCAACTCCTTCTGCGAGTCGGTCCTGCGCATTTGCAAGAGCGACAAGTCCATGAACGGCCGGCTGCACGCTTCTGACGAATGGGTGTTGGCCGAGCTTGAGAAGGACTACAAGGTCTACGGCCGCGTCATCAAACCAGAAGACCCGGTGGACCACGCCATGTGGGTCGAAAAGACCACGCGGGATGAGATCCCGTGGATGAAGGTCCCCAAAGGACTTGAGCACGCTCTGAGCCGGGCGCGTGTCGTGGCTGAGCCCAAATCGCAGCCCACTGAGATCAGCATCAAGGAAGGCCGGATGCGCCTATACACGAACACCGACATGGGCGAGGTGCGCGATCTGGTCAACCTTCAAGGGGATCATCCAGACGTCGAGATCAAGGTCAACGCGGCTTTGATGGCGCGCAGCATTGACGTATGCTCAGAGATGGCCGTGCTGGAAGGCTTCACGGTCTACCGGAAGGGGGCGGACCTCTTCCAAATCTTGTCCAACTTCGGAGACTGACATGCCGGATGTGCAGAAGGTTAACGCCCTGATCGAAATCGTCGACGTCATGCTGGCGGTGCAGGAGGCAGAACTCAAGCGTCACGGTGACTTCGCGAACCGTGACTTGCTTGCCACATGCCGCAAGCGACTCGACCAACTCAAAGCGGAAAAGTGATGGGCTTCTTCTACCAGAAAGCAGATAAGGCGAACGCGAAAAAGGGCGCCGACAAAACCGGCCCCCGCCGGTCTTCGGTAGGCCAGCAAACGAAGCAAAGCTCGGAAACGCTGCAACGCCTAGGCTGTCGCGCTTGCCCCCTCTCACGTGCCGGCAATGAGGTCCGTGAAGACGTACCACGCAGATGCGACATTTTCTTCCTAGGTGAGGCACCGGGTCCGCAGGAGGAACAGGAGGGCGTACCGTTCATTGGGAAGTCAGGCAAGCTTCTCAAGTCCATGATCCCCAACGAATACTATGACAACTGCGGTTACGGGAACACAGTCAGGCACTTCCCCAAAAACGCTGAGGGTAAGATACGGCCGCCGGAGTGGATTGAGCAGGAGTGCTGTCGCGGCTACGTCACCGCCGCCATTGAGGAAGCTGCCCCCAAGCTGATCGTGGGCCTTGGCATCCCAGCCTTGCAGTGGATGCTTGGCACGAAAGACATGCAAGGTATGCGGGGCCGCTTCTTTGCGGTCACCATTGGAAAGCATGAGTGCTGGTTCTTCCCCACCAATCACCCTGCCTACGTCCTGCGGTCGGCCAAGGATGACAGACGCCCGCTGAACGGCCGAGTAGGTGGCGCGTGGAAGCTGGACTTTGAGCAGATATGGCGGTTCATGGACGACGATCCGCCGTGGCCGGAAGTATGGACTCAGCAGACTGTCAAGAAGGACGTCAACACCTACAGCGGTGAGCGCCCCGAGGATGACTTTGACTCCCTGATGCGGGAGTTCGACGACATTGAGAGAGGAGTTGCCTGCTACGCCACCGACCTTGAGACGTGGCCTCTCAGACCCTACCGCACCGGCGCTATCATTCTGACGGCCGCCTTTTCCTACTATGACAGGCACCTAAAACTAAGAACGTTTTCGTTCGGAGTCGACCATCCCAAGGCCAACTGGTCCAAAGCGCAGCGGCAGAAGATCCTTGACCGGCTTGAGGCGTTGATACGCCGCCGTGACATCCCCAAGATTGCGCACAACTCTCCATTTGAGATGGAGTGGTACATCTTCTACTTTGGCGAAGACATTGTTCACCACAACTCGTGGGAAGACACAATGGTCCAAGCCTACATCCTTGACGGCCGCAAAGGGCCAAACGAGAAGGGTCAGGACGATCACGCTTCGCAATACCAAAAGCTAGGCTTCCTCACACGCCAGCACTTCGGCATAGACATCAAGAGCCAGTTCAAGCTGGACAAGAAGGACCTGCGCAAAAGCCCCTACGATCAGGTCCTCATCTACAATGGCGCTGACACGCGCGCCACGCTGCAACTCTGGTTCCATCAGGACAAGCTTATCAGGGACATCAGGCAGGAGCATGTCTATGAGATGGCCATGCCGCGTCAGGGCGCGGTGGCTCTCATGCAGCACTACGGCGTCCCCATCAACCAGAAGACCGCCAAGCGCCTGCAAGGCAAGCTGGAAGACGAAGTCAAGGGTATCGTAAATGACATCCTTGGCCTCAAAGTGGTCAAGAAGTATGTCAGTGAGCATAAAGGGGAATTCAATCCTGAGTCGCAGCCGCAGGTCCTTACCATATTCCGTGACTACCTAAAGCGGCCTGAGGTCTTCGTCAAGGACAAAAAGGACTCAGATAAAGTCACTGAGAAGGTTGACAAAGCCGTCCTTGAGAAGATAGACCATCCGCTTGCGCCGCTGATTATCAAGCTGCGCAACAAAGTGAAGATGAAGAGCACGTACGTCGACCAGATGATCCTGCCTGACGGCACGCTCATCTTTCCCGACGGCAAGCTCCACACTTCCTTCAACACGACCTTCACCACCACCGCCCGACTCAGTTCGGACGACCCCAACATGCAGAACTGGCCCAAGCACAAGGACGCTTGGATCAGGGAGCAAGTTGAAGCGCTGGAAGGCCACGTCTTCGTTAGCGTGGACTTTGGGCAGTTGGAGTGGTGTACCGCCTGCATGTTCTGCAATGACAAGAACATGGTCGGTGCTACGTGGAAGGAATACGACGTTCACAAGGAATGGGCGCTCAAAATTGGCAAGCGCTGGCCGTGGCTGTTCGACTACTTTAAGGAGAAGCAGGGGAAGAATGACGAGGACGCATTGAAGGGTGCGCGCTCACTGGTCAAGAACAAGATGGTGTTCCCTGTTATCTTTGGTGCGGCTGAGCCGTCGGTTGCCAGCTACTTCCTACCCTTCCTTGGCGAGGCCATGCCTGACAACGTGGCGCAGGACATCTTTGAGGAGTTTTGGGAAACGTTCTCCGGCCTCAAGGAGTGGCAGGACGAGACCATGCGGACCTACTACGACGTGGGTTACGTGGAAACGTTCACCGGCCGCCGCCGCTACTATCCCATGAGCCGACACGAACTGTACAACAGCCCCATCCAGTCCTTGGCGGCTGACATTGTGAACGACGGCATGGTGAGGATCAGCCGCAGCTCTCTCAAGCATAAGATCCGCTACCGTCATCCCATCATGCAAATCCATGACGACCTGACGTTCATGATGCCTGACAAGGACAGCATACTGGCAGATGAGATCAGCTACTTGGCACGCGAACTGCTTCTGCTCCCGTATGATTTCATCAACGTGCCTATGAGCGTGGAAGTGTCCATTGGCAAGAAGTGGAACAAGCTTGAGCCCGTGGGCAAGTACTGGAGCGAGAACTACAAGTCATTCGATTCTCAGGGTATCTAAGCCTCCGCGCCCTGCGGGGGCGTATGGAGGTAACAGATGAAAAAGCGAGTGCGTTTAGATGAGCCCGTCGTGCCCCGCAAACGGGTCAGGCTTGACGAAGATGACCTGATACTGCCTGAGCCCGCCCCGCCGCCGCACCGTCAGCGGGTGAGGCTGGACGACGGACCCATAGAGGTCATGACCGAGTACAAAGCCGGTGACCACCGAACGATGTATCCAGCGTTCCCCGGTGACAAGCCAACTGAGTGTACGTTGTGCGGACACATCTACTGGAGGCCGTGCAATGGGGAGCGCCCTGACTGTGCGAACGGTATATTTCACATGAGCCAACAGGGGAAGCGAAAGGATAAACGAAGATGAGCACGTCACTACACACCGCCTATCGGCCGAACGTATTCAAGGACGTCATTGGACACGACGCCGTCGTGAAGTCCTTGCGCAAGGTCGTGAAGGAGGGGCGTGCCCACACCTTCCTGTTCACGGGCGGCTCCGGCCTTGGCAAGACGACGCTTGCCCGCATTGTGGCGAACGAGTTTGCCCTGCTTGGGGCCAAGAGCGACGATGCCACTATCACGCTGGCGAACATCCTCGACGTGGACGCTGCCACGCATACCGGTGTGGACGCCATGCGCAGCATTGTCCAGAAGGCCAACTACCGGGCAATTGGCGACAGTCCGGTCAAAGGAATCATCGTGGATGAGTGCCACAAGCTGTCCAGCAACGCATGGGACAGCATTCTCAAGGCCACGGAGGAACCGCCCAAGCACGTGTACTGGTTCTTCTGCACCACGCTGCCCGGCAAGGTTCCTGCCACCATCAAGACGCGGTGCATTGACTACCATCTCAAGCCGCTCAGTGAGGATGAAATTCTGCTCATCCTTGCCGAGGTCATGGACAAGGCGGACCTCAAGGTGGAGGATGAGATACTAGAGCTGATTGCTGAGAACAGCGGCGGCTCACCACGGCAGGCTTTGACCTACCTTGAGAAGGTTGAGTACTGCGAAACGGTGACCGACGCGCGTGAGGCGCTAAGGCTGGCCGGTGAGACGAAGGAAATCAATGACTTCTGCCAGTTCCTCATGAAGCCCAAGGGCACATGGAAGGACGCCATGCGCATCTGCAAGGACATGGAGGAAGCCAATCAGGACGCTGAAAGCATTCGCATCGTTACGTGCCACTACATGGCGAAGGTGGCGGCCAAGACGACTGATCACCGCCGCGCTGCGAGCCTGCTGAGGATCATCGAATGCTTCTCAACGCCCTATGACAATTCCGCCAAGTACGCTCCCCTCTACGTTTCCATTGGCTTGGTTCTGGAACTCCACCGGGCCTAGGAAAGGTATATGTGAAAACGGAGGGGTGAACCATGCCCGCAAAACCTAGCGAACTGCGCCGTGCGCTGCAAATTGACCGCCTTGACCTAGACATGGAATTGGTCAGGCAACCAGAATTGTTCTATGAAGCCGGCGATCTATTGGCAGCGGCAAACGCTGACCGGGACACAGCCAAAGAGGAACTGTCCCAAATCGACGCGCGCCTATACTTTGAGTGCAGGAGGGAACTGGAACGGTCGGACGGCAAGGCCAGTGAGGCGGCTATCAAGAACGCCATTGAGATACATGACGACCACATTGAGGCCACCAAGAGCTACCTTGACGCCAAGGAATGGGCGGACAGGTGCCAGACGTTGAAGGAGTCCTTCTCAATGCGGTCCTACATGCTCAAGGATCTGGCAGGGCTGTACGTAGCGAACTACTATCAGACGGACGCCACCAAAGGCGGCCGGGCTGACGAGTATCGTTCCAAGCGCAACATGGAGCGGATCATTGAAGGCCGTTCCAAACGAAGGGTGAGGTACGATGACTGAGGACGTACTGGGCGTAGCAGTCCTGATCCTTGTTCTGGCGCTGCTGTATTGCTTCTTGAACTTCGTGTTCATCGCATACTACCGCGCCAAGCTGGCATACGTTCAGGGACTCCTGAGCCTTATCCAGCATGGGCAGAAAGAAACCCGCGCCGAGAGCGCCTGACGAGGAGAGAAGTGTATGGCACGTGATGACGATAGACGCCGTGACCGGGATGATGACCGGGATCGCGACCGTGACCGGGACGACGATCGTCGCCGTGGCCGGGATGATGACGACAGGCGCTCAAGCCGTGGGAGGGACGACGATGACCGGGATCGTGACCGTGGTCGTTCGCGTGATCGTGACCGTGATGATGATCGCGGCTCCAGTCGTGGTGGTAGCTTTGTCTACAAGCGCACGTCGCGTGAAGCCGTGCGGGAAGCCGCCAACCAAAGCGGAGGGAACTTCGACTCCATCGTAAAGGATGGGATCAAGGTGTTCAAGCCAAAGGAAGGCAAGAACACGATCCGCATCCTGCCGCCCACGTGGGACGATGCGAAGTACTACTGCTACGACATCTACTGCAACTACGGCATTGGCGTCGACTCGCAGACGTACCTCAGCCTCAGCAAGATGCTGGGCAAGAGGGACCCGCTGGATGAGGCCCGCCGTGATGCTGAAAAGGACGGCGACGAGAAGCTGGCCAAAGCCCTGACGCCCAAGAAGCGGAAGGGCGTGTGGGTCCTTGACAAGAACGCTCCTGACGAAGGCGCTCAGTTTTGGGCAATGGCGTGGACGTTCGACAAGGACATCGCCAACCTGACGGTTGACGAGGACACCAAGGCGCTCATCTACATTGATGACCCTTACGACGGGAACGACATCCGCTTCTACCGTGAAGGCACCGGCCGCAATACCAAGTACCCGGCGTCCAAGATGAAGATCCTCCCCAGCGGTCCCATCTTGGACAACAAGCGTGACATGCAGGACGTGCTGGACTACATCAAGGAAAATCCCATCCCTGATGTCCTGCAATACCACGACTACGACCACATTGAAGCGGCCTTCGGCGGCCACGTCCGCGTTGAAACGGACGACGACGACAAAGACGATCGTCGTGGTGGCCGTAGCCGTGACCGTGACCGGGATGACGACCGGCGCGGCGGGCGCAGCCGTGACCGGGATGATGACGAACGCGGCTCAGGCCGTGGCCGGCGTGACCGGGATGATGATGATCGTGGTTCGGTGCGCGGCCGTGGCCGGGACGACGATCGTGATGATGACCGTGGGTCGTCACGGAAGAGGAGCGAAGACGACGACGATCGTCGTGGCCGGCGTGACCGTGATGATGACCGGGATGATCGTCGTGCCAGCCGTGACCGGGATGACGACCGTGATGACCGGCGCGGGCGTGACCGTGACGACGACAAGGACGACCGCCGCAGCCGTGACCGGGATGACGTTGACCGTGGCAGCCGCAGTCGCGACCGTGATGACGATGACCGGGACCGGGACCGGAAGCGCGATGACGACGACAAGGGTGAGCGCCGCAACGTGAAGGACCGTCTTGCTGAGATGCGTGAGCGCAGCAAGGACCGGGACAAGGACGACGACCGCAAACGTGACGTCGGCGAGAAGCGCGGCGGTCGGGATGATGACGACGACCGTGACCGCAAGCGCGACCGTGACGACGATCGCGGTGACAAGAAGCGCACCCGCTATGACGACCCGGACGACGACCGGGACCGCCGGAGGCGCGACCGGGACTAAGGGCTGCCTACCTCCTGCAAGAGGGCGTCATCTACGCCCACCAGCTAGATAACCGCCCTCTTGCAGAGCAGATGGATGACGAAATCCCTTGGGCAAGGTTGGACAGAGATCAAAGTCAGATACGGGCGATGGGATACGAGGGCTGGCAGGATTATCTGGCGGTCAACCCCCTTCCCAAGCAGCGCCGTGTCTACAACTGGAGGCCAGATGGCAAAGCGGCGCGTAAAGCTTGAGGATGAAACGGCTTATGACAAGCTGAGAAAAGAGGACAACCTCTATTTCACCTCCGAAAAGGAGAAGCTGGAATTCACGTCAAGCGGCTGCGGGCTGCTTGATAACGTTCTCAGCGGCGGCTACGTCCTAGGACGTATGATCAACATCGTGGGCGACAAGAGCACGGCCAAGACGGCGCTTGCCACTGAGGGGCTGACAAACTTCTGCATGGACTACCCGAAGGGAAAGGCAGCCTACCGGGAGACAGAAGAAGCCTACGACATGGACTATGCGCAGGCTATGGGCGCGCCGGTTGACGACATAGACTTCGGCGATCCGGACGCCCCCATCACCACCATTGAAGCGTTTGCACGGGACTTGGAACGCTTCTGCGACGACTGCATCAAAGACGACGTGCCCGGCATGTACGTGCTGGACAGCTATGACGGCCTCAGCGACGAGAAGGAACTGGAGCGTGAGATTGGTGACGCCACCTACGGCATGGCAAAGGCCAAGATGGCGTCTGAATTGTTCCGCAAGCTGACCAAGAAGATCGGCAAGGCCCGCGTCTGCCTTGTTATCGTCTCACAGGTGCGGGACAACATCAACGTCAGCTTTGGGGAGAAGCACCGCCGCGCTGGCGGCAAAGCGCTTGACTTCTACGCCACGCACATCCTCTGGCTGTCCCACAAGGAGCAGCTTAAGCGCACCATTCGCGGCGTTGAGCGCGTCTACGGGATCGGCATCAAAGCCCTATGCAAGAAGAACAAGGTCGGCTTCCCGTTCAGGTCGTGCGACATGGACTTCATCTTTGGCTACGGGATTGATGACCTTGGGGCTTCGCTGGACTGGCTCAAGTCCATCAAGCGTCTCAAGGCGGCTGACATACCGGCGGAGAAGAAGGAGTTCACTCAGTACCGCGACGCGCTGAACGACATGAGCGACAAGGAGTTTGACCGCGAGACACGTCGCGTCAACAAGGTCGTCCGTCGTCTCTGGAATGAGATCGAGGACGAGTTCATACCCAAGAGGAGGAAGTATGGTTGAGCTACGCAGGATGCAATTCTCGCTGCACACCGGCGAGGTTCCTGATACCGCATTCGGCAAAGATGTGGAGCCCATCTACGGCCAGCGCTACACCACAATAGACACTCCGTGGATGCACTCCACCACGACGACGTTCGCAATGCTTCGTGAGTTCGGCTTGGACATCAGCGACCCCGAGAAGCTAAGGGGAATGCGGTTCACCATTGAGGTCGCCAACGGCAAGGCGGAATACGAAGTCGACATGATGAACCGTCATCAGGAAATGGTCACTATCCGTCTTATCAGCGGTGAGAAGTGGCCTATCAACGATAAAGGGGAGCGGGTAGATGAGGAAGGGCGGTAGTCAGAAAAAGGGCGCTACGTTCGAACGCTACTGTTGCCGTGAGCTATCCAAATGGGTCACGCGCGGCAAGCGTGAGGACATATTCTGGCGCACCGCCATGTCAGGAGGCCGGGCCAGCATTGCCTTCAAGTCCGGCACAATCCTCTCTGCGCAAGCCGGTGACATAAGCGCCATTGATCCAGCCGGCATGAAATTCGTCGACAACTTCCTCGTCGACTCAAAGCATTTCAAGAACTTGGACATTGATGCGCTGATTAAGCGCAGGGGGAACCTTGTCAACTTCTGGCTTGCCTTGTGCCGGGATGCTGAGAAGTTCGACAAGATACCGTTCCTCATTGCCCGCCAGAACAATTTCCCCATACTGGTCCTCAGCACCAAGAAGGGCTTCCATTTGCTGGGCATCTTCCGCATTGAAGCCATCTACCCACAACTCAATCTGCAAGTCATCTTTTGGGATGATTTTCTCAAGTGCCGGCCGCTGCGTGATCGCGTGCGCCTATGAAGGATGACGACCCGACCCTCTTCCGCATTCCCATAAAAGGGAAGTTCCGCCGTGAGCCCGGCTGCACGTTGAAGGAGCTTCTCGAACAAGTCTGGCAGATGAGACGTGTCCTCGCTCCCTGCCACATAGTCAAGTGGCGACAATCGAAGAGGGTCTTGGTCGTCTACTGGTCGTTGGGAAGGAAAGTGAAACTAAAAGAACGTGGAAAGGTGCGTCATGACGTTCTTCGCTCCAAAGCACGACCCCGGCGGAAAGAAGCTCCTAAGGATGCCGGCCGGCATGGGCGGCGACGCCTCGTTCGCCGGCCGCAATCAGGAATACCGACTGACACTGCGCCGTTGGTGGAACAGACAAAGGCGGTTTGAGGACGACCGCTTTGCCTTGTGGATAGGCATGAATCCAAGCACCGCCATTGCCACCATGAACGACCCCACCATTGCGCGGGAGTGCCTGTTCACCGACAAGCTGATCATGACTTCCTACATGAAGATGAACGTCATGGATCTGCGGTTCACGCACCCGGAGGACCTGATAGGCAAGGAACCCTGCTCGGCCGACAATCACTTCCTGATCAAGAAGTATGCGGCCAAGGCAAGCTTCATCATAGCGGCGTGGGGGAAGGTTCCAAATAAGCTCCAGCACTACGCTGACGCGGTAGCCGGCATCCTGGAACACTCAGGCAAGGACGTGTACTGCCTTGGCACGACCAAGGACCGCCATCCCCGCCACCCGCTATACGTGGATGGCTCCACCCCCCTCCAAAAATGGATCCCCAACATATGAGCATAGGTCTTTTCGCGAGTGACTTGCACATGACTGACCGGCCGAAGGATAAGTATCGTTTCGATTTATGGCCGTGGCTGCGCAAGCAACAGCGGCAACACGATGTCGACTTCACGTTCATCCTTGGCGACCTCACTGACAAGAAAGACAAGCATAGCGCGAAGCTTGTCAACGCGATCGTGGAAGGATTGCAGCACCTAATTCCACCGGTTTACGTGCTGCAAGGGAACCACGACTACGTTGACCCTGCGAATCCCTTCTTCAAGTTCCTCAGCGGGCTGGAAGGGATCAGCTTCATCACCACGCCAATGCTGCTCAAAATCGCTGGCATCCACTTTCTGTGCGTGCCGCACCAATGGGACGGATGGCCTGATTTTAACTGGCTGGAGGGTCGACCGGACTACATCCTCATTCACCAATGCATTGAAGGGGCCATAGCTGAGTCCGGGGCACGTCTGAACGGCCTAGAGACCGCGACAATTGAGCGCCTACGCGCCAAACGCATATTGGCCGGTGACATACACCGCCCGCAGGACGTCGGCGCTGTCGCCTACGTTGGCGCGCCCTATCATGTGCGCTTTGGCGACGATTTTCAGCCGCGCTGCGTCTTGCTGGATACGAAGCACGACCTGCTTGACGACATCCACTTTGAAGCGCCCGCCAAGCGCAGCCTCACAATCAGGGAAGTGGGGGAGATTGACGGTCAGGTGAAGCAAGGCGACCACGTCAAGATCACCGTGGATCTCACACGCGAGGAAGCCTTTGAATGGCAGCGTGTCAAGAAAGCAGTTCTTGACGAATGCCGCAGATTGGACCTGGAAGTGTATGGTGTTGAGATGAAGGTCCAAAAGGCCAAGGAGCGGCGCAGAGCCAGCGCCAAGGAGATCGCCTCAAAAGATCCCAAGGTCGTGTTTGAAGAGTTCACTGTCGTCGAGAAGGTATCCGCCCCTTTCAAGCGTGAGGGGGCCTTACTGCTGGAGGAAGGAAATGCCGATCAACTACGACACGCCGGACAAGAACGGTGACGTGCCGGACATGAGTTTGCTTTACCACGTCCTCCACCACAAGGAACGTGACACCTACTACGTGCTGAGCGACTACGTGTGGAACGCCAAGACGGACGAATGGGATGGCTTCTACACATCCAGCGAGTCGCCGGTACCGTTCACCCGCGCTATCCGTCAGCTCCTTGACGGCCGCTTCGAGATCACCGACAGCGTGGGCATGATGGGCCACGGGAAGCTCAACGAGCGCGACAAGGCAGCCTTCCAGCAATGGCGTGACGGCGACCACGATCCGGAGCCCTTCGGCTAATGTTCGACATCCTGCGCATCTGCATGTGGTGGTTCAAGTCCTACTACGGCGAACACGAGTTCTGGTTCCCGGAAGGCATTGGCCTCTACTATCTCACCGGCCGCAACGAGGACAGCCCCGGCCTTGGGGCGAACGCCTGCGGCAAGACGTCTCTTGTGGACGCCATATATTGGTGCTTCTACGGCACTAGCACGCGGGGGATCAAAGCGGCGAACGTCGTCCATTGGGGCACGCAGTCGTGCAAGGTGGAAGTCGACGTAACCGTTGGACTCGGCACCTTCACCATAGCGCGCGGGCAAAACCCGAACTTCCTGACCATTGACGGACAGAAGGCAACGCAGGATCAAGTTGACAAGCTCCTGCGCATGAACGATGAGGCGTTCAAGTACGCCATCTTCATCCCGCAGTTTGGCACGTCGTTCTTTGACTTGCTGCCGGCCGCCAAGCTGTCACTGTTCGCGTCCATCATGCAGCTTGACTTCTGGCTTGAGCGCAGCAAGCGCGCTTCGTCCAAAGCTGAGCGCATCTCAACTGACATGCGCAAGGAGGAAGCAGAACTGAACCGCGCTGAGGGGCGGCGTGAGGAAGCCATTGCCGGCTTGAAAGAGCTGAGGCGCAAGTCGGACCAGTTCGTAGACGACAGGAAGGTCAGCCTGAAAGCCCTAAAGAAGCAGATCAGCAAACACGATGAGCGCGTGACCGACCTTAAGGATGCGCTGCCGGCGCTGCGCAAAGCTGAGCAGGCCGCCGCGCGTTCGCTGGACAGCTTGAAACAGGGGCGGCAGGGATTGGAGCTGACCTACTTCGACGAACGCCGGGACGCAGCTTCCTTGCAGGGCGACTACGACCGCGTGACCGCCAAGCTGGCGGCGCTGCAAGACGACCACAAGCACTTCGACAGTCTGCGCGGCAAGATCTGCCCCACGTGCCTACAGGTCGTGGACGGTGATCACCTTAAGAAGCAGGGTGACAAGATAGAAGCGTTGCGCGAGAAGGATGAGCAGGAGGCTGACGACATCTATGAGCGGCTTGAGCGCGCCAAGGGCCGCCGCAAGAAGTTGAAGCGTCAGATGGAAGAGTCGGACGGCCTCCTGAGATTGGCGAGCGACAAGGTCACCGGGACGCACCATGCCCGCGTGGACTGCGACAACGCCCTGACGCAAGCTGAGCGCGACTTGAAGAAGGCGCAACTGGACTACGACACGCTACAGGCGGCGCAGGACCCCTTTGAGGCGCTGCTGGATAAGCGCCGTGACGACATCAATGCTTATGAGAAGGACATTGAGGAGTCGCAGGATGAGATTGCCCGGCTCAAGGAACACTATGATGCGGTGTTCTATTGGGTCGCCGGCTTCAAGCGCATTCGCCTGTTCGTTATTGAGCGCACTCTCAAGCAGCTTGAGATTGAGACGAACAACAACCTGACGCAGCTCGGCCTCATTGGCTGGGAGATCCAGCTTGACATTGAACGTGAGAACAAGTCAGGCGGGATCACGAAGGGTTTCACCGTTCTCATCTACTCACCGCGCCACACTGAGCCGGTACCATACGAAGCCTTTAGCGGCGGCGAGATCCAGCGGATCAGGCTGGCCGGCGACTTGGCCGTGTCGAATATGATCCTTGAGCGCGTGGGGCTCACAAGCGGCATTGAGATGCATGACGAGCCTTCTGAGCACCTGAGCGCTGAGGGGATGGCCGACCTCATTGACAACCTACGCGAACGGGCTGACCGGGAGAACAAGAAGGTATGGCTGGTAGATCACCATGCCTTCGACAGCGGTGAATTTGCCGGCGTGCTCACGGCCGTCATGGCGGAGGAAAGCTCCTCGCTTGAGTACGAGGAGATTCTTGCGTGAAACACCGGGTTCGCCTCACTGAGGAGGACATTGCGCGGCTATGGCCGCCTAAGCACCGGGAACGCCTGCCGCCTGATTTCAACTTGGAAGCTTACAAAGAACGCAAAGCGAAGAAGCTTGCCAAGTTCCGTCTAGGCAACATACCCAACTTTGACGAATGCAAGTACATCTACGGTGAACTGCGGGACCCCAAAGCACGCTATTGCGGAGACCCCGTTTTGCCGGGTAAGAGTTGGTGCGAGAAGCATCACAAGCTTTGCACGCGGGTCCTAGCAAGCCCGGAGAAGGTCTACCGGAGCAAGAGGAGAAGGTAATGGCTCGGCTGTCCCATCAAAGCATTCTAGCGTTGTGCGCAGACACAAACCAGCCGATGATCTCTCCGTTCCGGCGAGAGAAGGTCGTGATCAACGGCAAGTCAGGCGGGCTCAGCTCGGCTTCCTACGACTGCCACATTGACCACGATCTGATCCTTGGGATCAATCCCGCCCATATCATCTCCGACCACATCCTGGAGCACGGCTTCGCAAACGTGGAGCTGCTCAAGGACAAGCTGAGCAACAACCCGCCTATGGCGGCGCTGGCCTACACACTGGAAGACTTCTACATGCCCGACCAAGTGTCAGGCGGCGTGTGCGACAAAAGCACCTACGCGCGGGTCTTCGTGTCCGCCTTCAACACGTTCTTTGATCCCGGCTTTTGGGGCAACGGCACGTTGGAGCTGGTCAACCTTGGAACCGCCAACGTGACCTACAAGAAGGGTGATCCGGTCTGCCAGATGATCTTTGACTGGCTGGACCATCCTACCAACAAGCCCTACGACGGGAAGTATCAGCATCAGCGCAAGAAGCCACAGGGTCCCATCTACGAGCCGTCTGAGCGCGCCAAGGAACTCATGCAGATGGGCCTAGCGCCTACCGCCTCTGAGTTCGTTGAGAATGATCTGATTGTGGAAGGAACGCGGCGCTTGCAGAAAGTGCTGCAAGAGCGTGATGAAGAACTTCTGACTGGCAAGGGCGTGGACCGCCCCATCACAGTCATTCCTTAGCGACCAACTTCATCCGGAGCCAGACCACTCAGTCCTCGATCATCGTCGTTCCTATATCCTAGCTGCCTAAGCATCTGATTGACAATAGCCAGCTCGATATTGATGCGACTGATCAAAGTGTTCGCGCTGCTCATCTGATTGGAGAAGCTCTCGGTAACGACACCAATGCGCTCAGTCGTATTCGTGGCATTTTGCTGCATCTGCTCGATCTGAAACTCCAACCTGTCGACCCGTGCGATAGTGGCAGTCAATAGCTCAATGTGATCATCTATCTTGCGAAACATTCGCGTGTTTTCACTTCGTTGGTTCTCAATAAAAGCATCTGCGTCACCAAGACCATTCCTTAGATCGGCATAAGCCAATATCAAGGATGCGAACATGGTGAGAAAACCAATCAAGACCGTCAGACTGATCTTCTCAGACTTCAGATCTAATTCAACCATGTTAAACTCCTGATCGGCTGCTTCCACCGTCGCTCGCGGGTCGGGCTTTGGCAGCTTTAGGCTCACGGGGTCCAGTAGTTCCCGTGAGCCTTCTGCTGATCGCCGTGCGGCACTGAAGTCGCACGCTCGATCTTCCTTCCGTAGTTGTCCGACTGGCTTTCATCGTCGTTCACGAAAACGACGTTGATGCTCGGCGTGTCGTCCTTCCCGAAAACGTTCGTGACGACCGCCGGGCGATCCTGCCCGCGCGGATCAACATACGTAACAGCCTGTCCAATGTTGATCATTCCTTTCACCTCCTTCCTGCCTCAGTTGAGGCTAAAGCTATTTCAGAGATTCGATGAGCACCACTTCGTTCCGTCGGCAGGCGGGTGTGACCGCATAGCCGGCAGCGCCTCCAAGCGCTACGCCGGCACCTATTGCCGCGAGCTGACCGGACCCGGCCCCGATGGCACTCCCCGCAAGACCGCCGGCAGTGGCACCGACAATGGTTCCAGCGGCACAGCCCGGACCTTGATTTGCGGCGAATGTGGTGCAGCCAGCAAGCGGCAGGGCGAACGCCAAGACAAGAATACGATGCATGGTTAACTCTCCTTACGAGCAACCAAGCTTAGCCTCACAGACCTAGGACGTCCAGAGGGTCAGATATGCCCGGTGAGGAACAAAATGAGGACGATGATCAAGAGCACGCCCACGATGCCACCGGGACCGTAACCCCAACTGCTGTTGTATCCCCAACGGGGGATAGCGCCAATCAGCAACAGGATGAGAATGATAAGTAAGATCGTTCCAAGTGTCATGTCAGTCTCCTTCGTTTTTCACCTACCGAAACATCGGTGCGACAAGAGCGATTGCTAACCCAACTAAACAGCCGATTACAATGGAAATTGTCTTCCAGTGCCGTGAAAACCAATTACCGTCTTCGCCTTCATAACCCGGTACAGCAAGAATGAAGAACACATAGCTAAGCGTCAAGAGGAGGCTGAAAAAACCAGCAACCGGACTGGTGAAAACATTAGAGTCGACATCAAACAATCGGCTCGTTTCGTTCCAAAGAGAAAACCCGAGACCAGATGCGGAATTGCAAATGATCCCTGCTAGCAGGTAGTCTCGACGAGGAGCGGGTATTTCATGGAACACTCCAGCAATCTCACGCACGAAAAGAATGAAGCCGGCCGTAACAAGAGCAACCCGCGCGAAGTGATTCGGGATCGCAATGTTCTCGAATCCGAGCAGCGCAACTAAGCCAAGATAGCTCGACACGAGGACCGTTACGAACGCTATCCAGCGCCAATGCTTCTTAACGGTGCTCATTGTTGTCTTTCCTCCTTCTCAGAAGGTCGAGTGTGTCTTCCAAAAGCTTGGTCATTGTTTCCTGATCTCGAGATTCCGCGCGCTCCTCAACTCCCTTAAGAATGTCAGTTGTTTCATGCACCACGTCAAGCACCTTATCCGCCTCACGGCGTTCGCTGCGCACTTGCTTGAGTATGCCGGCAGTGCTCCCTCGAAGCTCCTTTACCTTTTGCTTGGCCTCCTCAGACGAAGCCGCAGCCTCAGCCGGCAGATCGGCGGTACCGGGCTCGCCTAGCCAACGGTCCAAGATTCTTTGGACGAAGCTCATCTAACAGTCACGCGCTTTGGCGGATTCTCAAGCAAGATAGTCACTTGACGAAGAAGTTCTTCTGTTCTTACTGTAAGTGCTTCCAAATCCCGCCGTGTGCGTTCTTGTGTCTCAGTTATCCGTCGCATCTCATTGCCGTTAGCTTCTGCAATGCGACGGATAAGATCAAGGAGCTCGGCTTGCTTCTCCAAAGCCTTGGCGGCAATGGATTGGGCCTCACCCATATGTTCCATCGTCTGACCACGAGAGTTCATGGAGCGTGCCAGCTCCTCATACATTTTGTTCGTGGTGGTGGCGACCTGCGCAACCTGCTTGTTGTCCTCAATACGCTCCTTCCAAAGCGTATTCAACTCCTTAAGCTTTTCGCGATAGGCGATGATCAACAACCCGAATAGAACACCGAAAACGCCGTACTTGACGAGCTCAAGGATCAACGTGTCGAAGCCCGTCCCAGAAACCACTTCGGCCATCGACCACTCCTACCTACGCAATCGGCGCAGGGAACTTTGCAGTCAGTGGGATGCCGAGGTCGTCGGTCATGCCGGTCTGGATACCAATCTTGGCTTCCAGCCGCTTGATGACTTCGTTGGGAGGAATCTTCCAGTGGTCAATAGCCTCGCCGGCACCCGCTTTCACGAGCGCAATTGCGTCCTTCACGTTCGGATTGGCGGTGTCCAAGTTCGTCATGGCCGCCGCTTCCTTGCCCAACCGCTGGATGAGCAGGCCGGCACCGTTATTGAGCGCTGACTGGAAGCTCGCACGCAGGTCCTCGTCGACCTTGATGCCCGTTCGCTTCTGGAACGACAAGGTGATCATCGTGATGAGTACCGGTACCAGCGCTGACGTGAGCGCGATGAGATACCCCACGATTTTGTCAATCAGGGCATCGCCGGTGACGCTCATCGGTTCGCCGCTTGGCACGCTCACAACGGGAACAGCTTCGGTGGCCTGTGAGGCGGGCGTCGCAGCGCTGTCAAGGCCGACCAGCGGCACAGGGCCGGCGCTAGGCGCTTCGGCTGCTGTCGGGGCTGTCTGAGCCACGGCGCGGCCCATTTTGACCATGCCGACCGGCATTGCCGCCAAGACCAGCACGGCGATGATTGTGATGATGTAGTTCCTGTGCATCGTCATCTCCTTCTAACCTATCGGAGTAGCATACGGCATGAAGCCGTATGCCGTCACCTATGAGGTCGGGAAGGGAGCGCTGGGCACCGTATAGCCGGCATCGCTAGCGTAGCGCGCCGTGCCGCGCGTGATGCGAATCTCGTCCATGCGTTGGTTCGGAAAGTCGTCGTCGAAGAAATTCTGAGCCGCACCTGCGAGAATGCCGATCCGCAGGAAGTCGTCAGCGGCGTTTGTCACGGCCGCTAGGGAGCTGGAATTGCCAGTGATCTTGGTACCGACCATAGCCCCGTTCCTGTAGAGGCGGAACGTAGTGCTGGCGCGCTCAAAGACCACGTGATCCCAAGCAGAGTTCGACATCACGCCGGTATCCACGATATTAAGCGGCGTCGAGACCGGCGCGTTGAAATCAACGCGAAGATGGCCAGTGCCATCAATGCCCATCCACCACGCTTGCTGCGAGCTGGCATTGCGCCAATGAGAGAGCAAAGCTTTGGTCACAGCGTTCTCACGATAAACCCAAGCTTCGACCGTGAAGTCTACCGTGGTGAAATCCCAATTGTCGGTGTTCACACCCTGGAAGGTGTGGCTGCCGACCGCTCCGGTAGGCTGATGCACACCTTCCCCAAACTTACCGCCTGATCCTGTCGTCAGTGCGACAAGGGAGGACGTGAAGGTGAACCCGGAAGGTCCGCTATTCGTGATAACCGACGTCTGGAAGTTGAGCAACGCAAGGACGTTGGCGAAGAACGGGTCCGTTGCCGGCCCGCCGCCGCCACCCGCGCTCCCGATGAGAGGACTGGAAACAATTCCCAGAGGAAAGGGATGTATGCTCATGTCAGTTCCAAATCCCCCGTAAGAAGCCATTCATTGGAAGCAAGCCGCTTGAGCGCAAAGCTGGAATACTGATCGCGTGTGTTCGGTTCGCAGCCTGTAGGAACTCGCAGGCTGCCCGTCTGCACAGCGAAAATAACCTTTCCAGTATTGTACTGGACACCGCTCATCTCAGTATCAGCCGGCCATGCGCCGTCAGCTTCCGCGTCAATGGTCAAAGTAACGTCCGTCGCACTGCTGACGTGCAGGAACTTTCCGGCGTGCGAAGCGGCGTTGATTTCCCCAGTCGCCGTGATGTTGACCGGCGCGGGATAGCGACTGCCATTCACCCACGCAGAACCATTGTATTCCAGAATCTGACCAGCTACCGGCGTCGTGATGGTAACGTCGGTAAGGCCATCCAATCCGGGAATTGTCACCGCCGCGCTGTCGGCAATCAGTTCCACGTCTACGCCGTCGCAAGCAAGGAGGCACTTAGAACCAACAGCTACGTTCACAGAAGCGCCAGCGCCGGGGTCCACGGTCACCACCCCCGTTCCAGCGTTGTGGACAGCGAACCACCGCTCCTGTGCTGGAATGGTAAGCGTGCGCGGAACAGTGTGGCCTTCGCACCGCAGCACCATGTGATGCTTGAAGTCGTTGGGAGATGCTGTCAGGTCCACGTTGCCGGCAGTCATATCCACCACACCGGTCGCGTTGGCCGCGCGCTCAGAGATGGAAAAGCCATCGTTTATCGTTACTTCTTTTGCCGCTTGGTTCGGCAGGACCTCAGGGATACCAAGGATGGGGCTGTCAGCCATGTCAGGTCCTCACGTCACGACGGAATGATACAGGGTAGTGCTACCGGGGAATCCACGCCCTACCGTAGCACTGATTTGGAAGACTACAACGTGCAGCGGGCTCGCCAGCGTGAAGCCGTCCGTAGCCAAGTCAGCCGCTAGGTAGTCCAACTGCGGACTGGTCAGGCCGGGGAACTCACGCACGAAGGTTTCAGGGTCGGCCGGGTCGAAGGTTGTCGCGTCAAATGGTGCGGCAAGGATGTAGGCGTCATAGACCTCCGCTTCCTCATTCAGCGGCACCACCGCCGTCCCGTTCTTGAGACCGCCGCCGTAGCGCGTGCGACGCTGCCACGTGATGCGGATGTCACCCGCCCCCGGCGTGTCCTCCAGCCGGTTGAAATAGCCGGGCGCATAGGGCTTCAAGGACGCACCGGTCAGCACCTTGGGATAGACTTGCGGGATGCTAATCATGAGACCCGGTGAGGCCGCCTTGAACTGGAACTGCGTGTTGATCAGATTGATGTCCTCAGCCACGTCCCGCACGCCGTTGGTCGTCACCACGATCCACGTCTCATTGAACTTCCCGACGTGAGCATAGGCGGCGTTCTCAGTGCCGCGCCAGCCACGGATCAGGTGACTGATCTCAACCCGCCCGTCGCCTAGTTCGTTCACGTCACGGAACAAGATCACCTCGTCTCCGATGATGACCATGTTGTCCTCTGACGGCCAGTTGGCAGCAGGAATGCTTACCCACTCGAACTGTTGCGTGCCGAACTGGAAACTGTGGGCCTGCGCTAGGGTGAGCACTGTCTGATCATCCGTTGCGAACGGCCCGTTGGGAGGCGGCGGCACGGTGTCAAAAACCGTTCCGTAGATAGCCTCATGGCTGGTCGCGTCCATAAGCTCCCAGTCGCCCGGTGTCACGCGCCGTTCTAGGGCAGCGTACTTGAGGCCGGGGCTGTAGGCACCCGCTCCCCAATAGTATGAGAAGCCACCACCACCCGCCGAGGCGTCGCCGTCACTAAGGAACGGCACGTCAAGCACGATGGGGAAGACAACCGGCGCTGGCCGGCTGGGAATGGGGAAGGTATGGCCGGGCTTCACCGCAAGGATGTCGCTGCTGTAGGAGCCCGGCTGGTAGCCGCACGCCTCAGACTCAATTGAGAAGTCACCGCCCAAGTCCATCTTGAGCAAGCGCGTGACGAATGAGAAGCCATCATCCATCACGAACGTCACCACGTCAGCCGGGTCGTAGGCAAGGTATTCCCAAGGCAGGAGCGTGTCGTAGTTCGTGCGCTCTGCCCAAATGCTGACGCACACCTTCTGCGCCGTCTGCTTGGCGAAGTCAGGTGTCATGGCCATAGGATACGAGATCTCAAGCACGTCACGGGAATGCATGACCGGCATGGGGCTGCGCGGGCGCTTGTAGTGCTGCATCCCGTTCTTGTAGTCTTCCTCCGGGTTGACGTATCCAATGTTGACCGTCATGGGACAGTCAATGGCTTGGACGGTCGTCTCCTTGTAGGGCTCATGGGTATCCTCAATGATGATGCCCAAGTCCTCCTGCGGGATGGTCAAGATGGACGGACCGCCGCGCGTGACGAATTTCAGCGCGTAGTCGCTCTCAACCACGTCAAACATGAAGATCTTCGTCAGATCCTCAATGACGTTGCGCGCCCCGGTCGGTTCCTCAATGATGTAGCCGATGATCTCGTCGTCCGTCAGCGACGACAGATTGAAGCGCTCAGGCGGCAGGCCCACGCGCTCACACAAGCCGGAGCAGATGTCCCGCACCCCCACGGCCACTTGAGACAGCTTGTCAACCTTGGCAAGGAAGATTGACCACTCGCCGTCAAACTCAGAGCCATCCTCAATGAGGCCGCCAATCAGGATGTAGCCGCCCGGTGCCCAGTACGCCTGAAACTGACCGGCGAAGCCGTCGTTGGGGGAACCCTCCTCGGGTAGGATGAAGCTGTTGATTTCCAGCGTGCGGTAGTCCACCTCGAACACGGTGTAGGTTGAGGACACCGTCTGCCCCAGCCACATGATCTTGTTGCCGGTGATGATAGGCGTCTGCTGCATCCTGCCGCTGTAGTACCACCCGCTGGAGTCGGTGATCTTGCCGCGCCACAGTTCCGTCCCGTCAAACGGGTCCAGCTTGACCGCCCACAGGCCGTCGCGTGCCGGATCGTTGGAGCTGATCTGCTCCAAGAAGCCAATGCACTCAGCCCCCACGAACACCGACGGGACAGTCGTCGCGCTGATGCTTATGTCAGCCGGGAGCAGCGTAGGCTCATAGATCAGGACGCTTGTGTCAGCCTGACCGAACATTGTCCCTTCAACGGGAGCGCCGACCGTGTTGCAGCGATAGATCTTACCTTCTGTCTGCACATACATGAACGAGCTGTCCACGTCAGGCAGGCCGGGGAAGATAAAATGGCTGCTGCCGGGAATGGCAGTGTTCTGGTAGGTGTAGTTGTACACCCCGCCGACGTTCTGGAAGAACGCCAAGTCACCGAACTGGCTGATGATACCGGTCACGAAGTAAGGCGTGGTTTCCCCGCTCACCGGGTCCACGCTCATCGTCATAAGCGGCACCGCCCATTCCGCGTGCTGGATGCTTAAGTCGGTGTTGCTGAGGTCGGCCGACGAAGCACCAAACACGAACTTTGCAGTGAACGTGTTGGGATCAAGGAAGACGATGGGCTGACTGTTGCCGCCGCCCGGCACGCCTACCAGATCACCCTCGGCCGAGACGCCAATGATATGCAGGGCCTCCAGGTCGAGCGACGCGTAGCCTATGAACTGGCCCAAGCCGTTGTACTGCGGGATGCTGTCCACTTCGCCGGTGATGCGGGCGCGTGTCACTTCCTCCAGCGTGCTGATGTCGTAGACCTGAACCAGCCGGCCGCCTTCCACCGAGTCCTTGATCACGTAGCAGCGGTAGCGATTGGGATCAACGTACACCGCGTCTTCCAGATTGTTGTCAACCGGCTGCGGCGCATCCTCATCCATGATGGGCTTGGCGTAGACATAGCTGACCGCCCGCTTCTTCAAGACCGAGACCTCGGCCGTGATGGTGGGGCAGCGGTTGCCGAAGTCCATCAGGGCGAAGTGCTCAAAGAAGATGTAGCAGCAACCACGGTAGCCGGGGACCTTCTCAACGCCCTCCTTGGACACCATGAACGGGTCCTGTAGCTGCTCCTCACTGCCGTCATAGAAGCGGAAAGCGAAGCGGCCTGAGTCGCCGCCTTCACTGCCCTTGCCCTTGCCGGCGGTCTTGCCGCTCTTGCCGCCGTCCTCTTCGTCAGTTGAGAAGCCGGGGCCGACCAGGTCCTCGTTGTCAGGGTTGTACTTGTCGTAGATAAGGTTCCCATCTGCCCATACGCGCAGGAGTTCATCAACCGGACCTTCACACAAGGCCATTGCGAAATTGGCGAAGTATTCGTAGAACTCAGTTCCCTTCTTCTCCGCCTTTTTCTTGTCGGTGATGTCCTTGCCCTTGGAGTCGAAGTAGGATTTTTCCTCCTCAAAGTCGGTGGCCCAAATCATATTCCCGGTCGTGCGCATCGTGCCGAACACAATGGGCAGACCCTTCCCGTAGGTGCTGCAAGACACCTTGAGGTCGTTGAGCCGGTTGCTCTCACTGTCCCGGCTGCCAAGCATGTACATGGCAACTGCGGAACCGACCCCAAGGCCAATCCGCAGCAACCCGGCCGAGCTGAGAAGCCCTTGCGCGCCGAAGGCTACAGCTAGTTGCATCAGACGACTCCCTTGAACTCGCGAATTTCCATCAGCAAGTTCTTCCACTCGGTCAGCGGCTCTTCCACGACCTTGCGCTTACGCAGATTGGCGTTGATGACCGTAGGCACCCTGCCGTCCATCGTCAGGATGCCTACGTGCATGGGAATCTGCGACTGCCGGAACTTGAGGATCTGCCCATGCCGGATAGGCGTGATGGGGGCAGGATTGCAGTGTGCCCGCAGATGCTTGTTCAGCATTACCTCGAACGGGCTGCGAAGCGAGTAGTCGACCCGGTCCTCAATCGTCTGGCCGAAGGACTTGGCCACCGCGATGAGAAGGCCAATGCAGTCAATGCCGACACGACTGCGGCCGTGCAGCTTGAAATGGACCTCCAGGTAGCTGCGCGCTTCGGCGACAATCTCATCGCGTGTCATGTTGAAACGCCTCCTACCTTGAAGTACTCATCTGTCCCCGGCACTGCCGGGAAGCCGCGGAAGTTGAGGATGTTGTTGAACCGCGTGAAGCACATATCCGTTGACTTGTCGCATCCTACCACGACCTTGCAGAGGTCGCCGACCTCAGGCTCCCACAGCATGGGAAGCAGAATCTCCAGCGCGCCCGTGGACTGGACCCACGACACGATCTCAACCATGCGGCCGGCATTCTCACCGTCAAGGAACTCAATGATGCCAAACTGGAACCACTGGTCCACGGCGCTCTCAGCGCCAGAGATGGTAAAGTGAGTGTGGTCGGTGACGGTCACCACTGTTCCCAGGAAGGTGAATGTCGGCACCACGGCGTCCCACACGACCGTTCCATCAATCGTCTCATCCCCGAGGTCCGTGTCGAACGTGGGCTGGGTACCGGCGGTGTAGCCGTTTGTGAGAGCCACGAACTCAATCCCGCCATAAGCGTCAAAGCGGTTCGCCTGATAGTTGGAATCGTAGAGGTCAAGATAGACCGCGTCATAGACCACCTTCTGCCGCGTGCTTGTGTTGCGCGGCCCCGGTCCACCATCCAGCTCCACCCTGACCTTGCGCGCCGTGGCCGGCACAGGGCCGCGCAAGGTGAAGTCCCGCCACACCCGCTCCGGGCGCACTTCGATCTCACCCGTGGTCAGCGTTGAGATAAGGCCGTCAGCGGCGGTCAGGAAGTCAAGCCGTACCTCATAGACGTATCCCCACTCCTCAGCGCCCACGCGGCCCTTGACTTGGACCTCGAACTCGCCGGCGTCAATGTCCACTTCCTCAACGCCGTCAGCGTCAGTGAAAACCACGACCTGCGTGGTGGCATCGAACGTGCTAATGAGGAGATAGGCTTCCCCCTCATACGGCTGGAAGTTGATGTTGGCAAGACGCCTGACGGGACCGAAGCCGCCGCCCCAAGATATGATGCCAAGGTCAGCCTGATAGGTCAGCTCGAACCCCGGTGACTGGAGCGCTGCGCCGGCTTCCGCAGTCCCGTTGTGCGTGATGCTGCAATCATCGAACAGGATTTGCGCCGCCCCGGTGGGAAGCTCCACCGGATCAGGCCGCCACTCGATCCGCACGCGGAAGCCTCCGGGCGTGATGTCCTCGTCGTCGCAGTCCAGCGTTCTTGTAACCCACGTATTGAGCGTGGTGGCCGCCCACGTGGTGGTCTTCGTAACCGCCACAAGGCCGCCTGCGTCCAGGATCTCTACCACGCCGCGCGCCTGCCAGTCGGCATTAAGCTGGAACTGGTTGAACACGAACGTAGCCAGCGTGGTCGTGTCGCCAATGGCGTTCTCATCCACAAGCTGCTCAACCTTGCCTTCCTCATCCTCAGGCAGGATGTAGACGCGACCTTCTTTGGCAATGTAGGGCGGCAAGTTCTGCGCCAAGCAGTCGGTCAGGCTCCAGCCAAAGACAGCGCTTGAAGATGCATCCTCAAAGGACGGGTTGAGCAAGGGTAACCGGCGCGCAACGCCTACGCCGTCAACAGGAACGAGTACGCGATCGCCTACGCTGTACTGGTGATTGCGATGGACTTCCTCCGGCTGGAGGACGACCTTGCAGCGATCATCGCCAAGGTCAGCATCACACTCAGGCACGATGGTCCTTCCCACCTTCTGCTGGAGCAGTTGCGTGAGGCCGCGAAGTTCAATGCTGAACAGACCGCTGGGATAGCGGACGCTCTCACCGAAGTAGCCGTAGCGCAGCCGGATCACGCCCATCGTAAGGTCGCGGTAGTTGACTGCGAACACTTCCACTTCCGCGTAGTCATAGCGACCGTTCTTGAGGTCGTTGGCCGTGATCATTTCGCTGTCAAGGAAGCCACGCACCTCCATGCTGCCCACCGCCACCGTGGCGCTATTGGTGATGGCACTGCGGAAGAAGCCGGTCTCCGACGCATAGGTCAGGCCGTCAATCACAAGGTCGGCGTCCAGATCAGTAAAGCCAAGGACGACACCGTCCTTGCGAGTGAGCCGCCAGCAATTGCAAAGGGTGGTGGTGACCTCGAGGAGGTGCGCCGCCATTGCTCCTGAGATGGACTTCATGGGGTGACCTTCTCCCTGACTTCCTGAAACAGGATGCTACCCCACGAGATAGCTTCCCAATTCGTGTATTCCGTGTCCATGTAGTCAATGTTGAGCCGCACGTGGACGTAGAACTTCACGCTGCCCAAGATGATCTCAGCGTCCAGTGCCGGTGCGCTGTTGAACGTGATCTTGCCGGTGTTCCGGTCTACGGTGAAACCGGTGGAACCGACCGCGTTCTCAGTTCTTGCCGCACCGCCTACCGTGACCCCGGTGATGAGGGCCGGCTGGATTTTGGTGATCCAGCGGTGGTAGGTGAAGACTTGGGAGACGCCTTGGACACGGTATTCTTTGTAGATTTGGTAGACGGTTTTCGCGCCGTCACCATCACCAAGCGACTGCGCAGTAATGGTATCATCTTTGTTGTCCCAGAATTTGAAGGAGTGGCCCCTGCCTTCCATGACAAAGAACCAGTCAAGCAGCGCGGCAAAGGTGTCCGGCTTCTTGACTAGATGCGAAACGTCATATTGAGCGCGGGCTTGGCTCCAGTTGATGTTCCGCTTCTCAAAGCCGCTTGCCAGCTCCAAGACCGTCGTGTTGAACATGGGGCCGCCACGGAACCCGTAGGCCAGCCCCGTCGGGAACAATGCGTCGCGGTATGCCATAGCTCATCCTCAGTTCTCGTAGTAATCCGCTTTGCGGTTCGCCTGCGCTGCCCACGCCGCCATCTGCGACTTGCTCTTGTTGAAGCCGCTGACGTCCTTGACGCCGTGGAAGTGGAAGTGGTTCTCACCGCCCATTGACGGCTGCCCGTCGTCATCAAATTCGTTGCGCGCACGAAGGCCGTTGCCGAGCGCGTTCAACTGATCCTCGTTGAACACCGCTTCGTTGCGATGCAGCACGGCGCGGAATTCGTCCGGCATGAGGCCCTTGGCTAGGCGCGGACCTGAGAATCCACCTGTCCACATCGATGTTAGCGCACCGCCTGCGCCAACCACACCGCCTTCGTGCCAGAGACCGCCCATCGGAGCAGCCGCCATCGCGGCCTGTGCCTGAGCACTGATAGCCGCTCCGCCTGCGGCAGCCCCTAGGGCGTTCAGACTGGCCGCTGTAGTGAGAGCAGCGGTGCCGGTGGTGGTCATGCCCGTCGTGGCGCTCACAACGCCGGACGTGGTCATTTGCTGCATGGCCTGCGTCGTGGCCGGAACGGCTCCCGTCGCCAGCGTATTGACAGAGGACGTGAGACTGTTGGCCGCCCCCGGAACCGTCTGCAAGGAAGTGACCGCAGCGGTCTGAGCGCCGGCGAGCGACTCGGTGGACGCCGTGAGACGCTGGACGTTCAGTTCCGCCGCGTCAATCCACTGTTTGCTCACGCCTCCCATTCCGGTAGGCCCTTGATTGCCACCAAGCATCTCAAGCTGCAAGCCGGATTCGGCCATGCGCGTAGCGCCGGTAGCGAAGCCAACGTGGCCTCCACTCTGCCCGGCCGCCAGCCCGCGCGCTTGCACAAGAATGTCACCCTTGAGAACGTCCTCGGGTTTGACCGCTGTGCCGACATTCAAGAAGGACGTAGCAGTGAGAGTTGCCCCCTGCGCGTCAATGCCTACTTGCGCAAGGCTGGATTTCACGAAGGCCGCGCACCATGCCGTCTGAGCACTGTTGATGTCCACGCCGCCTGCTTTGAGGAAGGAGTTGATTTGGGCCGTGTTCGCGCTCTCATTCAAGCCAATCAACTGCGTGGCCGTATCCACCGCACTGCCCGCGCCCGTGACGCCGGCAGGAACGGCCGCAGCCGCAGTCGCAGCGGTAGCGGCAGTTCCAGTCAACGCAGTAGCCGCAGCAAGAGGATTCGCAGCCCCGCCTAGACCGGGAATGCCACCAGACACGCGAACCCACATGGGATTGTTCATGGTGCCAAGCTCGCCTAGGCCGCCACCGAGACCGGGGATACTCGGCAGTCCGCCTTTCAGGAAGTTGCTCAGCATACCGCCAAGCGCATCTTTGAGCGGGTCGGTGACAAGGGACTTGTACATGGTGCGGAACACGTCCTCAGCCAAGGACTGGCCCCACGCCACGACGTCCATCTTGCCGGTGGACAGGAACTCAACCAGCCCGTCCTCCATGCTCTGGAACATGCTATCAAAAGCGTCCGCAATGGGCGCAAGGTTACGCTCAATCCACGCCACGCGGTCTTGGATGGCCTTGAACAGAGCCATCTCACGCTGCGCCATTGGATCCTGCATGGACCCATACTTCTCAATCAGCTCCAGTTCCTTTTGCCGCAGGGCAAGCATATGGCGCTGCGTCGTCTCAGACTGGAAGTAGGACTCGACCAGTGCATCCTGCAAACTAAGCTGCGTCTGGAGAGCCTTGATCTCAGCGTTGTGCTGGACCAGCATGTTCAGTTGCCGGATCTTCTGCCGGCGCTGCAATTCCTCTTCGCTGATGACGCCATAGGTGTTCGCCAGCTCGATCATGTCGCGCCACTGCGCGACCTGCTCGTTCATGACCGCCGTGGAAGCGTTGCCAAGCTGGACCTGCTTCTCAAGGAGGAAGATCTCGTCGCCCAGCGCCTTGATCGACTGCTCCTGCGCCTCAGCCCGCTCCAGCGTACGGATCTGCTTCCGCAGTTGCAGTTCCTCTTCCGACGCCTTGCCGTACTGGCGCTCCAGCTCTAGCCGGTCACGCAACTGCGCAATCTCTTCGTCATGGATGGCAGTGAGGCCCCGCGCCGTGCTGACACCACGCTCGAGAACCTTGACATTATCACGAAGCGCGATGAGCGCCTCTTCCTGCTGCGTTGCGAAGTCGACCTCAACCAACTGCCGCACAATGCGAAGCTGTTCCTTCCACGACTCGCTTCCTTCCTCAACCTTGTTGTTGAGCATCTCCTGCTTCTTGGCGAGCTCAGCCGCAATGATGGCGCGCTCACGATCGGACTTGCCAATGTTCCCAAGCTCGCTGGACTGGCGGGCCAGTTCCTCAGTGAGATCCTTCTGCATCGTCACCTGAGCGGCTTGCTGCCGGAAACCGGCCATAGCAGTCGTCAGGGCGATGATCGCCTCAATCTGCTTGCGGATCTCCTCACTCTGGAACTTCATCGTGTCGCGCCAGTTCTCACCAAGCGTGGGGAATTGCGACAAGACGTTCTGATTGATCTCCTCAGCAAGGGTTAGGTCATACAGTTCCTTGCCCAACGCGCCGGCAATCTTGATCGACCGTTCCATAGCCTTCGTCTGGCGGCCCAAGTCGCTGACAAACTTGCGCGCGGCCGTGCCGTTCTCTTCCACGACACGCTGCATGTCGTCAAGAAGAGCCAATCCCTCAAGGTCGCCGGTCTGACGAAGTGCTTCACGCATCTTCTCAATGTTGTCTGTCAGGTCGGTGATGCTGGCACCGGCCAGCTTCTCGTCCTTGATGAACGGCATGAACTGATCCCGCATCTGCGTGAAGCGGTCCAGCGCTTGGCGCAGCGGCGCGTTCAGCGAGTCGGCGATAGTTCCGGTCTTCCGCATATGCTCGAGTAGTGGCGCATACTCCCGATTGAGCGCCTCCATGACCGTCTCAAGCTGCTTGACGTTCTCAATGGTCGGCTCGAGGCCAATGGTCTCAAGCACCCTGAGAGCGTTCTCCAGAGGCGCGGGATCAATGTCAGGGGTCGTGCCTTCACGCGCCGCCCGCAAGAACTCGGACTGCATGGCGACAATAGCTTGCACGAGCGTCCGGTACTGTTCCTTAAGCTTCTCCTGTGACGAAGGATTGAGTTCCGGCGCGTTGATGAATTTGAGAGCCCGCGACTGGACCAGTCCGGTCACGTTCTCCATGAGATCATGGAGATTGTTCATCACCCGGTCGAAGCGCATCTCATTGACGGACTTGCCGAACACCAGAACGGTGCTGTTGAGAACTTCGTCAAGGAAGCTTCCAAACCGCGACGTAGCGTTGATGGAGTCCTCGTAGTTCTTGCGAACCTGATCAAACGCCCGCGTGTGTTCGTTCGCAAACGTAGACGTCTCAGCAGATAGAATCTTCTGCGACGTTACGATGCGAGTAATCGCCATAACGGCAGCGGCGGCTAGGCCAAGATAGGTAGCTCCCAAGACACGAGACATGATGGCAGCCTGCGCCGCCACCATTCCCATCGCGCTAATCAGCAATCTAAAGTTCTTGACAGCGGCAAGAACCCACGTCGCGATCTTTAGCGTGATGAACCCGCCAAGCAGCATCAGAACTGTGTCAAGATGCGTGGCAAGCACTTTGAGCACACCGCCAAGGATGACCATTGAGTAGTAGAAGATACTGCCGATGTTCCTCGCGAGGTCCATGTCCCGGTTAAGCTGCTCGAAGTCCTCAGTCAGTTCGTTGAGGCCAGCGGTCAAGGTCGTGAGCACACCAGTCGCGGCAACGGACTCAGTCAGGAAGTCGTCCAGCGACTCAGTCAGCCGGTGCCAAGCGCCCATAAGGCCGCCCGTCTCACCCGTGGCCGCCGCAGTGACGTCGGACAGCTTCGCCATGACAAGCGCTTGTGCGTCGTGGAGCTTGCCGCTCCTTTGCAGGATCTCAATCGTCTCCTTTTCCGTAGCGTTGAAGAACACGCCGGACTCACCGAGCTCAGTCAGGTTGTTGATGGGATCATCCAGCGCCTTACCGACGCGGCGGATTTGTGACTCCAGCGTGCCTCGGCCGATCAGGCTCAAGCCTTGCGCGGCAAGCAACGCCCCCTTGTAGAGGTCCGAAGTAACGTTATCCAACGTCAGGAGGTTCGCAATGGCGGCACGCGCTTGATTGTCGGTAGCGGAAGTCAGTCGGCCGATTTCACCGGCCAGCCTATCCAAAGTGTCGGCAGCGCCATCGGACGAACGTCCTGTCGCTTTGAGCACCGCGTCAATGCGGAGCAGTTCTTGCTCCCACTGAGCGCCAGCATTGACGGCCATGCCGAAGCCGACACCTAGAGCGATGATGCCAGAGATCATGAACGCGATAGCCGCAGCGTTCGTCTTGAACAATGCAGCGGTGGCGGTAATACGGGAAGCGACGCCGGAGAGCGGGCCAAGAGCGACCTGAACGGCCTTTGTCAGGTCGTCCACTTCCGAGCCGAGCAGCCGCAAGATAGGATGCGTGACCTTCGCGTCAGCATAGGTCTGACGAATGACATTGTTGAAATCGCGCTGCGCCGCCGCGTACCTGCGCGCGGACATGGGACCAGCGGTCATATCCGTGTTCAATTGCTGGAACGCGGTATGCAGGCGTTGCATGATGGCAGGATCCATCGACCGCGTGTACTTCTGGAGCGCCGCCTGAGTGTCCTCGTACTTGTGCCTTAGCCGGTCAACCGTGTTCTCCTGCCGGATCATCTGAGTGTCGCCCATACGCACAGCAGAAGCGGCAGCCCGGTGGTTCCGTTCCGTCTCGCGCAAGGCGGTGTTGGCACGGCCGAGCGTATCAGTCAGGCGCTTCTTGGCACGCTGGAAGTCATAGGCGCTCAGCGTGCCGCTCTTCATGGCACGCTCAAAGGATGTGAATGAGCGGGTTGTCCCGCCCATCCAGCTTGTTAGGTTGTTCGTGCGTAGACGGGCGTTCAGCTCGTCCACGCGAACCTTCATGTCCTTGACGGCGTCCGCCTGCTTCCGCATACTCTGGCGGTTTGAGTTCGCCGACCTCGTCGTCGCAGCCTGCGCGGTCACGGTTGACCGCGCCATCTGGTTCATGGACTGATCGTAGCTCTGCGCGAGCTTCTCAACAGTCGTTTCAAGCTTCTCAAGCGACTTGACAAGCTTGTCCAGAACAGGGAAGGCTTTGTTGAGGCCGTCCGTGTTTGCCGCGATCTGATATTCGAGGTCTCGAAGAGTGGTCACCGTCGTCTTCCCCGTCCCCGCCTTCCGCCCTGATTGCCACCCTTGCCTTGCTTGCGCTTGGCGTCCTCAATGGCTTTCTTCTGGTCGGCGGTCTTGATGTTGAAGTACGCCAATAGCTCTCCGAGTTCCTCAGAGCTGAGAATGTCAGCTATCTCGTTTGGGAGCTTCCCAAACGCCTCTGCGACCGCTATAACGGCGAGTCGGAGGGGGCTGCGTCGGAGTTTTTTTCCTGTTCCTTCACGTTCACGCCGGTCAGTTCCTCAATCGTGTTGTTGAGGTCTGTGAGCCACTGGCCCGTCGGCATGGATAGGAGACCTTCGCGGTCCGCCTCTTCGAACACTTTCTCGTCAGTGCCCGGCACGTAGCAGTACGTGATCAAGATGGTGACGATGGCCGACACGTTGGGCTTCCCCGCCTTGTCAACCATCGCCGTCACTTCGCCAACCGTGGGTTGGCGGATGTCCACCTTCTGTCCGAAGAGCGTGATCTCCTTGCTCTTCGGCTTTTTGTTCTCCGCCGCAAAGATTGCCGCACGGAGTTCGTTTCTCGTCATTGCCTGTGTCATCTTTCCTCTTCCCTTCCTACCTATGTGGCGGCCCTATGCCGCCACGCAACTAGAACACGGCGCGGGTCGGCGCTCCGGACCCCTGAACGTTGACGGTGAATTCGTTCATCGCGTCGAGCGACGAGCTGAGCGACAGGTCGGTGACGATGCCGTCGCCTTCGAAGCCGAGGATGGTCGGCCCTTCCGGCAAGTAGCGAACGTCAATGTGCGTCTGGTCGATGAACGAGTCCAGTGCGATGCGGATGCCCTGCGAAAGCGTGGTCGCCGCGTCGTGCAGCCAGTCGAACGGAAGGGGCAGTCCTTCCGGCACGGCCAGATTGAAGTTCCTGGTCTCTTCCTCCAGCGCGCCCACGTCGCCGGACTGAGAACGGGTGACCAGCTTGAACACGCCACGAGCCCGGCTGAGATTGGAACCATCCGGGTTGATCTCAATGACGATGTTCTCACGGGCTTCAAGGACCGTCCAGAACTCCGACGCCGTGTCGTAGAAGCCGCCAATCTCAAGATTGACGGTTCGCAGGCCGGGGTCGAAGATCCGGTAGCCGTTGTTCGCCCGCGCCGTGGGAAAGTCGGTCTTGTCCAGCGGTTCCACGGTCTGCGTGAGCGTGAAGCTGGAGCCCTTCCCGATTTCCGTCATGGGCAGGTAGCTGGCGTCCACGGTGACCGGTCCGGTGACCGTGTAGGCGGCTGCGAAGGTGATGCGGCCGAACAGGAGGTTCACCGACTCGACCTCAGCCGGGTCGTCCACGTCCACGGCGACGCCGTTGTCCTTGAACGTGTAGGCATGAGCGAACGAAATGACGCTCTTCGTGTTGTCGGTCACCCGGTAGGTCTTGCCGGTAACAAGCGACATCGCTTCCGCCGTCATGGCCGTGGCGGTGCCGCTGGACATCAGCTTGGCGACGTAGCCGGCGAAGCCCTTGTAGAGAGCGTTCGCGTTTGACGTCCAAGTGATCAGACCCGGTTGCGTGGAGGCAAACGTTTGACCGAAGATGGTATCCTCGATCTGGTCCGCTTCGTCGTTCCATTCACCGGAACCGCCGGGGAGCGTGAAATAGGTGGTTCCCCCGTCACCCGAAATCAGGACTTCTTTCGCCACAGTCATCTGTCAGTCTCCTTGTTACAGTGGCCTCCGGTGCTGCCCGACTATCGGCTCCCTTGTGATGCGATACGTGGTGGTGAAGATGAACCGCTGGTTCTCATCCACCATCAAGAAGGCCGTGTCCATCACAATATAGACTCCGATATAACGGATACCACCTAAGTCTTGGCTTGGCAAACCGAGGAGACGGCTTTTCACAGCCTCACACTGATTGTACGCGGCCTCGTATGCCTTCGCCCTTACCCGCACTTGCAAGCGAGGGAAGTCTAGCAACCACTTCGGATTCGGTGCCTCACCCGCCGTGTCGTAGAGAGTCACGGTGTTGTCGGGTATCGCAGGCTCCTTGCCGATGTAGATTGAGAAAAGAGCCTTGTTGGGATTCTCACCGAACGTGCCCAAGGCCGGCGCGGTCAGCATAAGGTTCTTCATATCGATGGTCGGCGCGCTCATGGCTTGATCTTCCTGAGCTCCCTGATAATGAACTCGTCCACTTCCTGTTTGGCGTCAAGGCCGCCGTTCTCTAAGAACTTTGGACCGCCGACGTTGTAGGTGCGCTCCAGGTCTTCGTGAACCTTGAGCGCGTACGTCACGATGCCAGTAGGAGCGTTCGGAGTGGGCGTCACCGGGTTCGAGTCGCCGCCGAAAGTAACGATGCCACGCGGGCCTTTGGGACCCATCTCAGCATAGGCACGGCCGCTCTCACGCAAGCCGCCAAACTGGAGCGGTGTGTGGGGGATAGTCGCTTCCAGCACCATGTAGGCAGCTTCCTCCATGATGCGCAGCGCCTCATCCTCCACCACTTGCACGAAGCGTTTGTAGTCAGTGAGAACACGGCCTACCTGACGGACATCCTTCCGGCCCGATTTGCCTGTTGCGAAAGGGGTCTGCCGTGCCATCAGAGATATGCCAATCTCTCGAAGTCGGTTGCGTCCAGTGACGGGACTTTCCTGAAATCCTGAACGATGAAAGCCATGTCAACGTCCTGCGGGTCAGTCGTGGAACTGTTCCCAAGATAGAGCCAGTCACCAATGCTGATGTCCCTGTCCAGCCAAACACGCGACCGTGACGGGATTTGCTGACCTTCGGCGTTCGTAATCAAACGCGAGCTATCCTCCCAACGACAAGGCAGCGGCACAGGCGGCGCAAACGTCACGTTCCCGAAGCCGTCTGTTCCTGTCTTCCTCCACCAAGTCGTAACTTGGTTGAGATACATGGTTAGGAAGCTCATCCCACCCCCCTAGTAGGCGCGGCGGTAGTGCTGCAAGATGCCCATAGCCGAAGCCGGGACACCTAGCGCTGCCACGTCACCGCCAAGGAACTCCGCGTCCTGCTTCCACGCGGCCATCGTCTCACCAATCTTGTAGCTCGTCATGGCGGGGTCTGCCCCCGTCTTGATCTGCTTGTAGCCGCTGCGGATCATCTCAATGCACGCCCGCTCGAGATCATAGGGAAGCGTGCGCGTCATAGGCGCACCAGCCCCGTCTACCCAACCGGGCAGGATGTATCCACCTTCGTAGGTGATTGCCCACTTCCGCATATTGTAGCTGGTCGGGCTGCGGTTCAGGTAGTTGGAATAGAACCCGCTGTCCGTCCATCCCGCCTCACGTTGCAGGCACCCCATCTCAGCATCATAGATCGTGTAGTCGGTAATAATGCTGCCGTCGTCCCAATCCACTTCCGACACCGTGATAATGGGAGTGATGCTGACAAGAAGGTCCGGCAGGCCATCACCGGGCAAATGCTCAGTGACGGTCTGCCGGGCGAATTGTCGTCCGCAGTAGTTGCAGATGAAGTCAGACGACATCTGGAGCAGGTGCTCCATGACGGTCAGGTCATTCGCATCGGGGTTAGCCGGCGCGTTCAGATAAGCCCGCACCATCGCCATCGTGGTGAGGAGCGTGCTCTGCGGCGGCGTGACGACCACAATGGTTCCACCGGACCTCATTGGCGCACCTGTTCCTTAGCGTTTCTCGGGGCTGCGGCCGGGCCTACAGGCGGGTCCGGGTCTTGCTCTTGGCTTTGGCCGCCTCTGCCTCAGCCGCCGCGTCAGCAGCCGCCTTGTCGGCCTCAGCCTGCTCGGCGATCTCCTTCTTCACCGTCTCGGCCTTCTGCTCCTCGCGCTTGGCAACGGCGTCGGGTCCCTTGGCCTCGGCGGCGGCGTCACGATTCGCCTCCTTGATGGCGTCACCCTCAGCCGCCTGCTTCTCGCGCTCGGCCGTCGCGCCGGCTTCCACCGGGTCGGTACCGGTACGGCGGGCTTCGGCTTCCGCAGCCGTTTTCACGCCCGTCTCCTTCGTCAAGGAAGGATCGCCGCCGTGCTCGCCCACGTTCATCGAGTGACCGGCCGAGTCCTGCGTGCCAAGTCGTCCCGCCCCCGTGCCCGTGCCGCCCGGACGCAGGCGCGGATCGATAGGCTTGCTCCGCTCACCCGTCTCGTCGAGCGGAATGCCGTCCTTGTCCAGAAGCGGCTCACCGCGTTCGTCCACGTCAACGGCACCGCCGCGCATGGCACGGTCGAACTCGTCGGGCGGCGATTGGAAGTCTTTGCCGGACGTGACGTTGCCGTGGACGCTGTGCATACGGTCCTGAACGTCGCCAAGGCGAACGCGGCGGATAGCCTTCTCATTGTCACGAAGGTCGGGGTTCGTGAAATGAGCAACGCCGCGTCGGATGAACGCCTTGGCCTTGGCCATCGGGAAGCTGGCCTTGTCACCGGACGTGTACGGGCTCGCCGAACCCGTGAAAGTGATATTGACTCTCTCGCTGGGCATTGGAATTCATCTCCTGTTTGACTGGAACTTGACGCGCTCAATTTCTAACGTATCACCCTGATCGTTGCAAATGTATGCGACGGATGTGAACAAGGCAGTATGCCACTGCCCGGCGCGTAGAAATTCGACAACCCCGACGTCTACCGGCTGCTTGCCGGTGAACGCTTCTTTTGGGATCAGGTTGATCATCTCATATCCAGCCTGAACTAGCCTCGCTAGGCCCTGCGGATCTCGGACTGAGGGGCGGCTACCTGGAAGATTGCAGCGCTCAACGCCGTCAACAAGGTGCCATCCTCCCGTCCCGTTATTCAGCTTAACGAGCATCGCCGCTACTCATCGAAGCTTCCTGCGCTTCAAGAAGGTGCTCGCCTAGGCAGCCCTTGTAGTCGTAGCTGCCGAAGTGCGAAAGGCTCAGCGTCACGTCCACATAGATTGCACCGTTGCAGAGCTGACGCCACTTCCGGGCGAAGTTGATGTCCTCCCCTAAGTAGTCACCGTTCACGACCTCAGGGTAGTACCAGCGGTAGAACGGACCTTCGACGGTCTTGTCAATGATCCGCTGTTCCGGCATGGCAATGGCGGTGCGCTCAAACACGCGACGTGACATCATTGCGAAGCCGGTGCCAATCTCGTCCACAAGGAGGAGGCCCTCCTCGCTCACCTCCGCCCCTTCGGTGAAATTGACGTTCCAGCGCACATCCTCGCTCTTCTTGCGAATGGCTGCGCCTACGAAATCCTTCTGGTGCGCCAGCAGGCGCACAACGTCAGGCGGCTGCCACCCTTGGTCGGGATCAATGAAGAGCAAGTGTGAGTAACCGCTCGTCATGAACTTCGCGACAATGGCGTTGCGTGACTTCTCAACGCACGCTCCGTCGAAGCAGATGAAGCCGTGGCGCACGCCTTGTGCGGTAAGATAGTTGATTGTGGAATAGAGGGAGTTCACAAACTGAGCGTTGATGCATTGCTGCCACGTGGGAACTCCAATCACCACGCCAATGCCGTTAAGATTCAATGTGGCCATGTTGCGTTCCTCTTACCTGTTGCCTGAGATAAGAAAGGGCGGCACAAGGCCGCCCTTTCCCTACGCGCTACCGGAACTGGTTCCCGTTTAGTACGGGGCCGGAAGTTCCTGCGGACCGCAAAGGAGCAGCATACCGGCTCCCATGACGGCGGTGTCGGTACCGGCGGCGGACATATTGGGCGTGGCCTGAGCACGGATGTATCGGCGAGCGCCCGTGATGTCCACTTCCAACTCCGCCACCCCACGCGCCGCGCCGCCGCCCGAGGGGCCGGTGAGAAGCGTGGTGGCCGCCAACGCCGTAGCGTAGTCCGACCAGTCGGAGTCATTCGCCGAGTCCTGGAAGTTCGCCGCGACCGAAATGGTTGCGCCGGACGCCAAGACGGCGGCCACAGGAATGCACAGCTTCGCCGAGCGGAACCGCGTGCCATAGGCAAGCAGATCGACCGAGAAGCCGTTCACTTCCGTGGCATCCCCGGAGCCGCCCGCCGTGGCGGGGGTCGAGGGGAACGCGGCAACCGGAGTGATAAGTGCTCCCGCGTTCTTCAAGAAAGCAATCGAGCTCATTTCATTTCCTTTCAGTTGAGAAGGGTCTTAGCCTTCCCTCATGGTCCTGCTACGGGAGCCTCCTAGGCTCAGCCGCCCCAAGTCACGCCGGTCTTGACGGCGACGGACTCTGCATGGCGCATTGCGAAGTCGTGCCGGCTGATGGCACGGATGAGCGTCTCGTCGCGGCTGAACGCCGACTTCATCACGCCGCCCTCGACGTAGGAAGCCGAAGCGTCCACGACGATCTCCAGCGAAGTGGCTTCGCCGATGATCGCGTCGACCATATCGACGAGCATGATTTCCGACTCGTTGCCGCCGCCGCCAAGGTTGGCGGGAAGCGACGTCGTGGTGAAGACCGGCCACCCGTAGAGCGTCGGGCTGGAAGTCCGAATCTCGGGGTAGATCAGGTTGCCGTTCGAGTCACGCAAGGTCCGCAGGTAGTTTTTGCGGGTCGGATGCATGAACCACGCCGGGCGGATGAGACGAACGTCAGCGCTTTCCAGTGCGTTGACCAGATCGCGGAAGTCCGTTTCAATGTCCGTCGCGGTGCCGGTGCCCTCCATCGGGATCAGGTTGCCGGGCAGCGCCCAATGCCTGAGACCCTTCGGGGTGTTCTGCGTGCCGTCGTCACGGAGGAACGCACGATCCTCGCGGATCGAGATCTCCAGGACAAGGTCGTCACGCACGAACTCGTCGGCGGCCGGCGAGCTCGTAAACTTGAGCAGGTCGTTCGAGATGGGAACGATTGCCGCAAGCTTCTTGCTCACGAGGTTGATCAGGCCGACTTCCGGTTCGGTCACCGGAATGTCCTGCGACTCACCAACGTACGAGGCCGTGGTGCCGGCCGTCTGCTTCCGGATGGTCAGCGAACCGCTGTCCATGTCGAGGCGCCGCGCACCGGCCGCACGAACGACGGTCCGGGAGCGAAGCAGTTCGATGATCTCCGCCGCGTATTCGGGAGGAATCAAGGCACCGCCGGAAATCAGTTCGCCCGCCATCATGGCGCGCTGGATTTCCACGCTCAGTTCGTCGTCGTACAGGGTCTTGAGGAAGTGCCGTGCGCGGCCCACGTCGCCACGCGACGCCGCAAGGGCGCGAACGTAGCGGGCAGCAGCGATGCCCTTCTGTTCCGGCTTGATCTCGAACTTCCGTGCGCGGATGATTGCACCGGGGGTCCGGTACAGTTGCAACTCACGCGACTGCGAAGACCGAGTCGACGGCAGATTGCTGTCGTCGTCGCTTTCCGGTCGGCCGAGAGCCTTCGAGATTGCGGCGGCGACAATGGGAGCCAGCGAGTCGTTGACGACTTCCCGCAGCTCTTGCTTCGTGACTTTGCTCATTCCTTTACAGCCTTGCAAACTTGCGGCGCTCAGGCCGCTGTTGAAGGAAGGCTCGAACTAGTCGAGCGCCCCCCGTGCCTTCTTCACTTCGGTCGCGATCAGGGCGGCAAGTTGGGGCTGAACCTCCTTGGCCAAGAACGAACCGAGATCTTTCAGGTCGATTTCGTCCTTGTCGTCGGACTTGGACTCATCGTGCCCGTTGGTATTGACCTTGACCTTCCCCTCCGGGTCGAGGTCGTCGGCCAGCTCGCGCAGGTAGGCCCCAAGCGTCTTGAGCTTCCGCCCAGCAAGCTTGGAGACAAACTGCCCGGATTTCTTCGCCTTGGCAAGAGCCTCCTCGAGGGAGGACATCAGCGCCTCGGCCTTCTCGATTTCCTTCATGAGGTCGATGGGACCCTTCGCGGCCTCGTCTTCCTCCTTCTTCACGGCGGCTGCAATGAGCCGACGGATTTCCTTGGCGGCCTCGGCCGGGATCTTCTTGCCGCCGATTTCCAGCGGCTCGTCGTCGCCGTCCTTCGTGGCCTTCTTCTCGCCCTCGGCGTCGTCGCCACCCTTGGACTCGTCCTTCGACTCGTCCTTGGACTCCTCACCGTCCTTGGACTCCTTCTTGGTGTCCTTGGTGTCGGGCTTCTTGGTGCCCTTGTCGGCGTCGTCGCCCTTCTCGTTGGGCTGCTTCTGGTCCTTGGTTCCGACCAGCTCGGCCATGAGTTCGGCGTCCGCGTCCACCATGCCGTGAAGCTTGTAGGTGGCGGCGAAGTTCGCTCCCTTGATGGTGAGCAAGACGTGCGACGCCTTGTCGTCCATCTTGAACTCGAACAGGTTGGCGTCCTTGCCGAGGACCTCGGGGGCGATGACGGCGAGCTTCGGGGCCTTGTCGATCACGAATGACCGCTTGCCGTTGTGCTCCTCGACGGACATCTGGATGCCCTTCGTGCCTTCCATCATCCCCGAGTCGATCTCCGGGACAAGCAGGAACTGCTTCTTGCCGTCCTTGTCGGGCAGCGGGATTGCGTACAGCTCCGCTTCTTTGCAAGCCTCCTTCAACTCTTCGACCTCTGCGGCCGAAACGCCGAAGATTCCCTGCTTCACTTTCATCGTGCTCTCCTTGTGATCCTGGTCCTCGCTCATTCCGGAGTTGGCGAAGGAGCGCTGCGCGTCCTTCTCAACGGCGTCGGCCCCACCAATGTTGATGATGATGTCCCCGAAGTTCCGGCGACGGAGTTCTTCCGTCTCCTCGGCGGACAAGCGGTACACTGCGCCGGTTCCTGCCGCCTTACGGCGGATAGACTCGAGCCCCTTCCGGTCAATGCCGTAGAGGCCACGAAGTTGCGACTCACGCTCGGGCCACTCGTCGAGCATGTGCTCCGCCCACTTCTTGAACGGAGCGGTGTTGATCCCCTTCGCCCGTGCGTTGACAAGGGCCTCCGGGTTGGCCGGCACAGGCACGGCGCTGAATTCCAGAAGCTCCGACTTCACGAAGTCGTAGCCGGTGATGTTCCCGTCCGCGTCCTGAATGAAGTCCCATTCGCGGGGCATGAAGCCGACGGACGTGGCGCGCAGGAAGCGCTCCTCGTACATGCGGAAAATGCTGTGCGCGAACGGGCTCAGATCCTCAGACATGAACTGAGCGGTTGCCCGCAGCGCTCCATCTTCCTTCCACACGCGCACGGCCTGCGCGACAGGCGGTTCGCGGTTCTGGTGACCGAAGAGGACAACCGGGTTCGCCTTGTAGGGTTTGAGGCTCCACCCCTTGACACGAATGACATCGCCGTAGCGGTCAACTGACTCCGTCGAAATGATGAAGTCAATCCTCCGTGTCGCTTGGTCGATTGATTTGATGACGCTTGGATACGACTTGCGCTCCGGCTCCCCCTTAACTGGCGCTTCGCGCTGTAGCGTCTTTTTGCTCATCGGGATTACACCCTGCTTGCGTGGGAAAGGTATAACCGTGGACAAAAGCCCCGATTTCGTCAAAAGTCAACCGGAGGATTTATCCATGCAGATAGAATCGGTCAAAGTCTCAGCACTGCGGTACCTGCTTTTGGTTAATCAGGCGGATGAGGATTGGACCAAGGTGACCGCTGAGGCGCTGGGATGCACGGCGAACGACCTTGCATCACCTGACCGCATTGATCGCATCTGGAACACCGGATGGGGATCTGTTGAAAACGCTCTTCTCATGGGCTCCCCCGACCTTCCCCTCAATGGCCTCCACGCCCTGATATGGCACCGACCTGACGGCGGGCCGGCGCTGGTCGACCCCTCTAACAGCCTCAGTGCAACCAAGATGGCTCGCTTTGCGTTACAGGGCAGCCTTATAGCTGCCCTGCGCGCGGAGAATCTGGTACCGTACGTGCGCCAAGGCTGGCCTTTGGATTGGCGAAGGATGTCGGTTTGGTATCGTGGCGAACAACTCGACCACGTCATTTGGGCCGATGCCGTGACGCAACAGGCAGAAGTCTGGAACCGACGCGGCAAGTTCCAAGAACCGGGCGTCTTGCCAGTGCATAGGTTGAGCGGCAGTATAGTGATAGAGCTGGGAACGAAAGACCCCGGCTTCTTGTGAAACCCGAAGAAAGGAACTACCAATGAGTGAGCACGACAAAGGCAAGGGCGACCAGTCGCAGGACAAGGAAAACGTGGACCGCCGGAAGCCCGGTGAGCAGGGCAAGGAGGATCCCTCCCGCAAGCCCGGTCAGGACCAGCGCCAGACCGACGAAGGCGAGCGTGAGGCCGGCAAGGCTCCCGGCCAGCAGCGGCCCGGCTCGAGCGGCTGAGACCAGCTCCACACCGAAGCACCAACAAACGGAAGGACATAGCATGAGCGAACAGGGAACGGCTGCCGCCGCAGGGGGCGCAGCCAAGACACCCGAACCGGGCGGTAAGGCAAGTCCTGCGGCAGCGAAGACGCCTGAACAGGCAAAGACCGCTGCCACAGCCGCAGCCGCCGCCCCTGCCGAAGCCGAGGTGGCCGAAGACAACGCTACCGTGCTTGCACGGATCAAGGAGCGTGTCGGTGTTGCTCTCGGCATGAGCATGAACCGGAGCGTGAACAAGGTCCTCGAAGGTATTCAGGAGGACCTCAACAAGCTCTGATGTTCCCTCCTCCCTGCGAACTGCCTCATCCTATCACCCCGAGGCAGAACTTGAAGCGGCTGCGAAGCCGCTTTTTTTTTATCCCGAACGGTATGATTGTGCATGGCACAAGAAACCAGAACCTACCGTTGCTGGCTTAACATGCGGCAGCGGTGCCTCAATCCCAATCACCCGAAGTTCAAGGACTACGGCGGGCGCGGCCTAGTGATTTGTGAGCGCTGGAACAACTTTGAAAACTTCCTAGCTGACATGGGTGAGGCCCCGCACGGCCTAACCCTTGAGCGAAAGAACAACGAACGCGGCTACTTCAAAAAGAATTGCCATTGGGCAACCGCACGCCAACAAGCTCGAAACACGCGCCGCAATCGACTGGTGACGCTTGACGGTAGAACTAAAACCCTCACAGAATGGGCTGAGGAGATCGGTGTGCTTGCCGACACGTTAAAGAAGCGGCTAAACCGAGAGCTGAGAAAGGTATAGGTGCAACATGGCTAGATCAAACCTTTGCGACCTGGAACTGTGCCTCCACTTTGAGCGCCCCAAGGCGTTGCTCGTCTCAACTGACGGCGTGCGCGCTACGGCGGTCTGGATTCCCAAGGAACCGGTGGAGTGGGAGGTTAAGAAGCAGACGCGTGAAGGCACCATCATCATTGCCACCATGCCGCAGGACTTAGCGGAGGAGAAAGGGCTGGTATGAGAGCAGAATACAAACCGCTGCCCGAAGCGGAATACAAGGAACGGGAACTGCTTACCACACTCACGCTCAGCAACGGCGCAAGGATGGAGGTCAGGATGCCGCTCACTGACGACATTCTGCCTTTTGCCGGCCATCCTGAGTTTGGGGTCCTGCTTGCGTGCGCTGCGACCAACCTTAGCCGCACGGAATACGGCAGATTGCCCTTCATGGACGGCTTCGCCATTCTTGGCCCGCTCAATTCCTATATTGAGGGGATGCAGAAGTATAATGAGCCGTACAACACAAAAAGACGTGGAGAACCGCGAAAATGAGCGGAATTCGGCGAATTCGGCTAGATTTGACCCCTTCTGACCGGATTTCGTGCTATTCGGCCCGATCTGGCTTCCCTGAGAGCCTATTCTTGGCTGGAGACGGCCGAATCGTGGGAACTTGGGTCATGGGGAACGACTACAGCGTGAAATCCGGCTTTTACGGTGGATACCCGCCAACCTACCTACGGCGGGTCAGATGCATGTTTCCTGACAAGCGAAAGTGCCTGCATCTGTTCGCCGGGGCGGTGAATGTTGACGAATTCCCCGGAATTACGGTGGATATCAACCCCGATAGGTGTCCTGACTACGTGGATAACGCCGAATCGCTGGATTTGGTGCCTTTTGACGGGATAGACCTTGTTCTGGCTGATCCGCCCTACAGCGTTGAGGACGCGGAGCACTATCAGGCATCCATGATCAACCGGAACACCGTTCTCCGCACCTTGGCGCGCAAGTTGAAGGCCGGCGCTCACCTTGTCTGGCTGGATCAAGTGCTGCCCATGTATCGCAAGGATGAGTGGGCAGTTGAAGCCTACATCGGGATGGTCAAATCTACCAATCACCGGGTTCGTATGGTGACGATATTTCGTAGGCTTGAGAACGCCGCCAGAACCGTATAGGTCTGTAGGCAACTGAGGGTTCCCTAATCATGAAGAAGCTGGTCGCAGTGCATCCGACCGATGGGGTTTTTGTCGGCACGGGTTTGGGCCTCGCGTTTTTCTCCTTCGTGGAGGACGCCGGGCAGGAGTCGGTCCCGGTATTTGACACGGTGGACCAAGCCGTGGAGATGTTCACGAGCTGGAACCCGCCCTACGACCATAGCGTGATCCGCTACGTGGAGGTGGAGTGCGCTGGCGGGCATCAAGCGACGTATGACGAGCTTTGCGCCGCAGGGCTCAGCCGTGAGGCGGCACCGCTCAATCCGGCGCGCATGGTCATGAGGCCGCAGAGACACTAGGTAGGCAGGCAGGCAATGGCAAAGGAATTTTACGAGCTGCTAGGAGTCGACGAAGACGCGACTGAGACAGTCATCAAAAAGGCGTTCCGCAAGAAGGCGAAGGCCCTGCACCCTGACAACAAGGTCACGGGCGACGAAGACGCCTATCTTGAAATCAACCGGGCATACCGGATCCTCATGGACCCGGATTCCCGTCACATCTACGACACCACCGGCAACAAGGATGAGGAATCCTTCAAGACAGCCGAAGAGCTGTACATGAAAGTGCTGGTCGAAGCCTTCGATTCGGCCCTCGCAGGGTGCGGAAAGGAGCTGGACAAGGCGGATTTGATTGAGGCTATGAAAATTGGGATGACTGAATCGCTCAAAGGAGTCACCGAATCCGTGGCGAATTCCACCGCGATTCGTGATCAGCTAGTGCGATTCCGCAAGAGATTGGGCACGAGAGGGCACAAAAAGAACGTGTTTCTGACCACCGTTGACCGCCATATCGAGGGCAGAAACAAGGAAATCGCCCATAATTCGCGTGCTGCACGCATTCTCACGCTCAATCTCAACGAATTGAGCTACTATCGTTCGCCTGTAGACCTCATGTGGGCCTATGGAATGGACCGGGACGATTTCAGTGAGGCACCACGGCGTCGGCCGCTTCTGGTGACCTACGCAACAGAATAGCGGATCATCCGCTTGCGTGGCCCGCGCTTCGGGCAGAAGGAGAGAGCAGAAATGGCCAAAGACAAGGACAGGCGCAAGGAGAGCAAGGGCAAGCAGCCCGCTGGCGGCCAGAAGAAGTCTGGCAGCCCTGCCGGCTATCAGGACCGGCAGATGGACACCGCGCACAAGGGCGGCAAGAGCGGCGGCAGCGACAAGCGGGACCGCCGGTGAACTAGGGGCCGGGGTGGAATGCGACACCCCGGCCCTCTCTACAGGTAGGAGGTAAGAATGCCGAAGCCCACCATGAATGACCTTGGCTTACACATCCAGCAAACCGTACGATTCGTGGACCCCAAGCAGTACGACAACATTCGCAAGTCGCATCTTCATGCGCGCTCAGCCGGCCGTATGCTTGAGGAGGCGGTGGAGCTGGCGCTGATCTTTGGTCTGCCGCCTGCCGACATTCTCAAGCACGTCATGGACGCCATCTACAACGAAGCCAAGAAGGCCGGCGTCTATCCCTCCAACATGAAGCCGCTGGGCGACACCTTTGATCGGCTCCAAGAATTGGCTGACATGGTGTTGCAGATAGAACACCTTTGCCAGCTCGCCGGTATATCTCATCCTAAGCTTGAAGACCACGCCATAGGCAAGGCCGTCAAACTGCGCGAATGGGTTGAGGCGAAGCAGATGGTCATGGTGGACGGCCTGATGTACAGGCGAAGTGTGCGAGGATAGGATCATGGCTACGCCAAAGTTGACGGATACGGGAAAGCGTCTCACACCTGAACAAACGAAACGGATTGAAGCGGCGAAACGCGGCCCTACGATCAGCATGGACCTTGCAAAGGGTCAGACCATTGTAGAGCGGCCAGCGCCGCCGCACCATTGGGTCCGTCAAGCAGCGTTGGAGCATGGCTTACCGGAGGACCGAAAGTACGGAGCGGATACGGCAACCGGTCAGATCTTCTTCGTTGACTACGAAGCAGGGGGTGACGATGGACGACGACTGGATTGACATTACCACAGTGCAGAGCGAGTTCGAAGTCCAGTTCAACATGGCAACCGGGGCTTATCGGTACCGGCCGATGAGTCTCAACCGCTATGCGAAGTCCCGTGTCTTCGAAGTTGACAACTACGGCATTGAGGACTGGAAGCCCGGCCACCCGGATGAGCAGCGCCGCAAGCAGTACGAGCGCTCTCAGTTGGCCAAGTGGGACACGAAACCCGCCAAACACGAGGAGTGGGACTGATGCCTCGCGAAGGCTTTTGGATGGAGCGCCATCACCCGCAGTTGCCGGAGCCCATCATGGGCAAACCGTGGGATGGGCAGCAAGAGCTCATCTCAGCCCTTGCTGGCTTAGAGGATATACTTCGCAAGAAGCGCGGCGGCTCAATGCGAACCTACAGAGGCTTCTCAACGTGCCGCCTGTGCGGCGCTCACAACGGCAGCTCGACGTTCTTCTACGAAGGCTGGGAATGGCCCGATGGGTACATGCACTACCTAGTGGCCCACTGTGTGCGCCCCAGCCTCGCCTTCCAAGAGTTCGTTATCGGAAAGGAATTGTGACATGCCGACATCGTGGAGCCTGTTTGACTTGGCCGCTGCCCAAATCATCACCGCAGCGCAGCCCACGGCGGCGCTGGACGTAGGCGCGGGCATGGGCAAGTATGGGACCATGCTCAAGTCCATCAGGGGCGCTCAGTGCCGGCGCGTGGCCTATGAGAAGGAGGAAGCCTACGTCAAGCGATTCAAGCTGACGGAGATCTATGACGAAGTGCGACTGCACGATATCTACGACCACATGGGCACGCACGAAGGGATCAACGAGCGGTGGTCGATGGTGATATTTGGTGACGTATTGGAGCACATGTACAAGTCAGAAGCGGTCGACCTGATCCACTTCTTTCTCTACCGCTGCGAATACATCATGATCGTGGTGCCCTACGGCTACATCCAGAACGACGCCGGCGGAGTGCTGTCTGAGGCGCACGTCTCGAACTGGCACCCGTCTGAGTTCGTGCAGTTCACCGACGTAGCCGCTATCGACGCAGATCCGCCAGTTGCTTCCCTCATCCTGCTTCGCGGCTTCATGTGCCACCGCACAGAATTCGACAAGACCATTGCAGGAGTACCAGCCTTTGGCCAAGTTTCGCCTCATCCTTGACGCCGACCATCCTGACTTGTGGGGGCAAGTTCGCGCTGGCGGCGACTATCTTGACTACATGAGATCAAAGCCTCTCGGGTATGTTATGGGTGTGACGTTCTCTGACGGCAGATCCTTCGGCCTCATCCGCCGCAAGGGCTGCGTCAGGGTGTACCCCAATCCCCCATCCGATCAGGGGGTGCTGCCCATGAAGGAGCTTGACGGTGGCGAACAGGGACCGGGAGACATATGACAGCTACGCCCGCAGCGTCGGGCCTGAGACATCTCGTGAAGCAGCCCGAAATCTAAAGCGGGCCTTCAAGGAGGATGTGTGGAGCGTCTTTCTTGACATTGAACCATGCACGCTATGGGATCTCACCATTGAGATGATCCGCCGCGCAAAGCGCCGTGGTGAGACCCTCTATCAAGATCCAATCTCAGGTGCCGTCAACACTCTCCAGTGTGAAGGCCGCATCGTGCCCACGGGCGAGCGCAAACTCAATGAAGAGACCGGGCGGGATGCGAAGATCCTGCGCCGCGCTACCCGTGAAGAGAAAGAATGGGTTCTCAACTACCGAGGCTCCAGCACGACCAAAGCGCCGTGGTGCGGTGGTGACACCATGATGGACGTCCTTGAGAACTACGATGAGCTGTATCCCTTCCTCAAAGAGATCCTGGACGACAAGGACTGGGATCTCTATGTCCTGTTCCGCAAAGGCCATCTGTGGCGCGGGGTCTACAAAGAGAAGGGCATTGACTGGTTTCGCGATCACTACGACCTGAAAGGTAAAAGACGTGACCACTGAGACAGAGACAGTAGACGGGATCATCCGCCGGAAGGCGTTCGCGAAGCTCCAGCAAGACATCAACGGTCTGTTCGAGCCTCTGTTCGCGCGCCTGCCTGAGAGCCTATCCTTGCCGCGCTACGTGGACAATCAGGGCCGGCGCACGACTGCGCGGGGCGCGCTGGAGGAAGTTCGAGCCGTGATGATCAGCCATGAGAAGGCGAAGGCAGAGCAGGCAGCCGTGGACAACTTCGTCGCCCGCCATGAGACGCTGCAAGCAGCGCTGGACGAGCTGCGGCTGGAAGCTTCGTCTGACAAGGTGCGCGTGAGATTGGAGGACAGATAATGAAACTGCTAGTCACGGGGACGGACATAGAAGTCGCCAAGTTCTACTTCGTGCTTGGCGTAGTCATTGGTTCCGTCCTCACCGGGTTCGTAACAATCATCGCAGGGGTGCTTCTATGATCGAAGCTCTCAGATACTATCTGGAATGCCTCGCCAAAGGCGTTCCTTGGATACCGACTGACAAGAAGCATCGTCCTGAGGGGATGGTAGATCTTGGTGACGCAGATGCCACGGTCTATTTCCTACCGCACAAGGGCGAGCTGCATCTCGTGCTGTCCAACGGCCGCACCTACCTCCTGATGCTGCACGGGGAGATAAAGACGTGAAGAAGTTCCTCAGGGACTTCCGCAGGGCGTGGAGGAAGTGGCGGGAGCGCCGTCACTGCGAAACGAACCACGTTCCCTATCATCGCTGCTGGCCCGTCCATCATTCGTGGCAGTGGTGGTGCCGGCGCTGCGGCAGGCAATGGATGGAGTATGACTAGCTACCACGATCAGAACAAATACACCTACTGTGAGAAGTGCAGGATGCCGCTGCACTTCTGCTACTGCTGGATAGAAGGAGCACGCCACATGGGAATTGATTCTGGCACACCATTCCAATACTGCCGGTTCATGGCGCGGAACTGCAACTGCAAGATCAGGTGTGAGGACATGCCGCAGGTAGAGGAACCGGGGAATAGGATCATCTGTCCCGCCTGCTTCAAGGTCTACCTTGACAGCAACATGACCTGTCCAGGATGCGGCACTGAGGTCCAAGTCCTGTTTGCAGGAGACAGGAAGATCTACGATCGGGACGATTGGACAGAACACGGTGAGCCAAAGAAGACGATCACCGTCATCGACGACGTGGTGACAGAACCGCATTCCAAGGAAGTGCTGGAAGCGGCGCTGAGGAGGTTCCATGATCCAGCTAAAGACAAGACAGATACTTGACGCGCTCGAGGATTGGAAGAACGCTCGAGAGCGCGTCATCGAGCTGGGCCTAGAAGCGAAGCCAGAACACTGGACTGAGCTCGGCCGAGCTGAGCACGCCTTGATGGATCTGGCCCGCTATCCTTACGAAGCGGAGATCGTCGTATCGCACCATCCAGGACTGGTCCGCATCTACCACGAAGAGGAACTAATCTATGACAAGGATAAAGTCTGAAAAGTCCCACCTGCAAGATCTGCTCGAAGAATTGCAGGAGATGGACAAGGTCTACGTCCCGGTGGAAGGGCTGAGCGGATACTACGTCGAAGTATCCAAGGACGCCTTCCGGTCAACCATCGAAATCTACCTCGACGACTTCGGCGAAGAAGACGCCGGGAACCGGAACTGGATGGTGGGATGGGATAGGGTCCTCAGTTCCGAGAACAAACCCGAACTCTGGCTCCGCGTCCTTGACGACGGAAGCTTCACCCCATTCGAGGAAGACACATGAAGCCGAAGTTCAAGACGGGAGACAAGGTAGCGATCATAGGGACGGCCGGATACTGGAAAGGGGAAGTAGTCTGCTACCACAACGTCTGTCCTGACGACGGCCTCCCATCCTACAAGGTCAAGTATAGGTTCGGGACGCCACCGCTTGCAGAACACGAAGAAACAATCGTGCTCTGTGAGAGCGTCCTCTTCCCAAGCAACGAGGAACCAAATGGCGGGACGAGTGGAAGAACTGCTTCTGAAAATCCGGCGGGAGGATAGGGAGCGAGAACTGGAAGCAATGCTCCGGCAAATGCGAAGGTTCCTAGCAGGAGCCCTCTGCGCCCATTGCGGTGATCCTTTGGGAGAGGACGAAGAGATCATCCAGCAAACGGTGGATGAAGAAGCTCTGACGATCCACGCCAGATGCGAAGTTCCAACAATGGAGATCTGCGATGAGTCTACCTCCCCTGAAACCGATAGTGAAGAACCGAGGAAGGCCGAAGGGAATGGCGAAGTTTGATTCCGGACACTATGTCGTGATCGCCAAGGGAATTGCAGCATGTCCCGAAGAGATCAGAAAGACAGTTCGTGACGCATTCGTTCGCACCCTCACTGAGCGGAGCGCGGTGTTCGACGTTGTGCAGTTTGACAAGGCGATTGCATCTGCTGCTTGGAATCAGGCTGGCGACTTCGATCCGGTTCGGGGAGGGATGAAATTCTCGATTGATCGAGGAGCCGACGCCGGAGTCCAGGATGAGCCGCAACCGGATCAGGGGAAGTCGAACCTGCGGAACGTCCCATGAGCGGGTGGGATGGGATTGGTGAGAGACGCTGCGTGGAATGCGGAGTGATCATTCGTGACTGCAATGGGTTCTGCAATGCGTCAGACTTCCTACGCCTGCTGCTTGGTGAGGCGGTGCGGGTGCGGGAACTATGCGGTCGATGCATCTTGCTGAGTGACCCGGTTCTGTTGCGTGAAATCCGTGGAGAAATGTCGGGATCGGCTTCTGGTGAAACCGCGTAGCTATGGCGGGTTTCAGTGGGGGCATGGGGGTGTCCTGAGAACCGCTTCCTTAGAGTATTGGAGTGCTGAAATTCGCAGGGAAGGTGCCCCCCGGCAATAGGGGGGCGGGTACCCGCAAACGGGTACCCGCCCCCATGCAATCAAAGCGCGTAAAGCGCAAGCGCAAAGCCGCAAAGCGCAAAGCCGGCGGCAAACGTCAGCGCAAAAGCGCGCGTCAAGCTGTAGCGCTTGCGCGGCGCGTAGCGCGCTAGCTGGTCACGCGTACCGCTGACCAGCTTGTGACCGGCACTCATGCCGGCCCATTGCCTATGCGTTGTGTCATCAATCATTGCCGCAACCTCATGCGTTACACAGTGTCACCGTGGCGCTAGGGCGCGCCGTGGCGCGCCCTAGCATGTGAGCCGCTATCAGGCGGCCGGCTTGTCACCGGCCGGCGTGGCGGCCGGCGTGGCGGCCACCGTGGCGGCCGGCTTGCGCTTGGCCAAAAGCGCGTCAGCCGCGCGCTTAAGCGCCGCGCGGTCAGGCTTGGCGGGCACGGCGGGCACGTTGCCCTTGCCCTTGCCCTTGGCGGCCGGCTTGGCCGCGCCCTTGGCGGTCACCTTGGCGGCCGGCGTGGCGGTCACCTTGGCCGCGCCCTTGCCCTTGCCCTTGGCCGCGCCCGGCAACGCGTACGCGTAGCGCTTGGCGTTGCCCTCACCCGGCAACGGCCGCGCCACAACCTTGCCGGCGGCAATGAGGTTGCGCAGTACGTTCACTTGCGTGTCACCGGTCACGCGGCTCACTTGCGCCTGTAGCGCGCCGCCTTCACGGCCGTACATGGCAAGCGCCAAGTGTTTGCCCGTACCCTGCCGTGGCAGTAGCACGGCGGCCGCGTCAAGCTGCGCTTGCGTGGGCCGTGGGCCGCAGTCAATGCCGCCTTGCGCCGCCTTGCCCGTGGGCCAGTAGTCAAGCGCCGCGCGGCTCACGCCGGTGAAACCGTAGTCAATACCCTTTGCCATTGCTTCAACCTTTCAGGCTTTGCGCCTAGCGTTACACAGCGTAACGCCATAGCGCGGCACCGGCTTGCGCCGTGTCACCTTGCGCAGCATGGCACGGGCAAGTGAGCCCGGCCGCTTAGCGCCGCCGCGGTACCACGTGCAAGCGCCGTCAAGCGCGCGTGGCCCGGTGAAGCGGGCGGCATGGGCCGCCCTGACCGGTCAAGCCCGGTGCAACGTCAATATGGGCGTTACACAGCGTAACGGCAACAAAAAACAACAATGCCGGCGGCGCTTTCAGGCATATGGTTAATAAACCTCCCGTTAACCATGCCGCCTTGCGGCCGGCGGCCGGCACCCCTCTTCCCGGCCTCCTCGCGCCGGCGCTCCTCATTCTTCTTCCTATAATCGCTTTCGAATCTCCTCCCTCTTCTTCCCGCCCTCTTCCCTTCACGGCGCGGGGAAGAAGAAAGAAGCAGACAGAGACCCCCGGAAGAAGAAAGAGGACGATTAACCATTTCTTGGGCACTCTTCTTCTCATAGTTGGCCCGCGCTATCAAACCCCCTTCGCTAGAAATTTTTTCGAATCGCCTTCCATCTTCTTCCCCGCATGTCCGCATGGGGAAGAAGAAAGAGACCCCCGGAAGAAGAAAGAAGACGATAGAGCCCTTCCGCAAGGAACGACGACCTAAGTAGCACAATGAATAAGACAGCTAGAGCATTCCCCACGTCGTTCGAAAACCCGGTTGCTAGAAATTTTTTCGAATCTACTTTCATCCTGATAGTCGTGCTACACTATTCCACATGGTCGGTGTGAAGAAATACCCAGCGTCGCACACAAGAATTGAACCTGCTCGTGCAAGGGAATTGAGTCCTGTCGTGCATATAATTCCTGCGGGTCGTGCCAAAGAAGAGTATCTTGTTCTTCTAGCAAACCCCCTTATGTGGTATGGGGGACTGTGGGGAAGAAAGAACACGATAGAGTCTGTCCTGTTCTTCTCAGTCCACGATTAATTCTTCTTGAGGGGAGGCGGCCTTAGACAGGCTTTTTCAACGGACTACGTGGGTTTCCTGTTTTCTTAAGCTGCATTGTGGGTCCAGTGGGCTCTATGGGGAGTGCTGTCCACATAAGCTGCATTCTTGGTGTCTTTGGCAGGATTATCCTCTTGGTGTCGGTTTGCTTTGTCCTAGGAACCTGTTCTATGTGACGGGGGTGGGACGTAGGAAGAGTAAGGTTGCTGGATGGGGCTTTTCTTAGAGTCGTAGGACTGCTAGAACGTTTGCATCTTAGGACACTGGGAACCGCTTCTCTTGGGCCTTGGGGCTTTGTTGTTTATTCGTTGGCTGGACAAGGAGTTAGCTCCTGATCCTTGGTTGCTAGATTTGTTTTCGATTCCTCCTACACATGGATGCGGTTTGGTCCCCTTCTTGCGGGCATTGTTGCACTTATGTCGTTTGACGGGGTTGGGGGTTTTGCTCTTAATCCCGTTTGCTAGATTTGTTTTCGAATCTGCTTTCTTCTTTGCTATGAGGGGCGGGAAGATATACGAATAAGATGGGTATGAAGAATGCGATGAAGATGGGTGCGAGGATGGTAGCAGGATGAGCTGCCTTATCTTTTGCACAGGCTCAAAATTATCCTTTTGGCTAGGTTGACACTGTGTAACGCCTATGGTAACGTGTAGCTGCCGCTATGCGTTATGGCATAGGTGAAGGCATCTGAGATGAGCAGCGCCGTGAGGCACCGCAAACTCTCATGAGGGTAACCCGGTAGCCACTGCGCTGCTGGTGAAACTCTCATCCCGCTGTTAAGCTGCGGCGCACGGGCACGGGCAAAAGGGGTCATCTAGCGTGATCTTGATTGCTGAGGGGCACCTGACGGCAAGGGGGTGAGATGAGTAACCGCTGATGATGGTGACACTGGCCTGTAACTCCCGTTGTAGGGGGCAGTGAGTAAGTCTTCCCATGTGTTGCAGCCGGTCACCGGCGCGGGGCATGGGGGCAAAACCCTTCCGTATCTCACAGGCTTGGCGCTTTTCAACGCGCCTAGGGTGAGGGGTAGCACTCCTCATCTCAATTAGCCGGGCGGCAAATTCAAGCGTGGTGTGTGGGCTTCTACTCCCGCACCCATGATAGCACCCTGCATAGCTCAATCAGCCACATCTTGCATCCCGCCAGCCCCGCAAGGGCTGGCTGGCGGCAATCAGCCTACGTGACGCACCGGCAGCCCTCCCACAAGGCAAGCCAGCAAAGGGAAGTGTAGTGACGCCCTGAAACCTGAACAGTTCCCGTGATCCTGTTCAGCACGTAGGTGTCAAGCCGCAAGGGCAGCAAGATAAGTGAAGCCGCTAGCAACCAGCCAATGCTGCAAGGTTCTTAGGCATCTCAAGTGAGGGGCCAAGTAGCTGCCATCTCACACACCACGCTGTTCTCCTCCTCCTGCAATGTTGGGTAGGCGGGCGCGCCGTCACAAGCGCGCCTGCCACCTACCCATCAGCAAGTGGCTTCCAAGAAGGCCATTTGCTGATGCGTAGGGCATCACACAGGAGGTGGTTGAAATGGAAAAGGCAGTAAGAAAGCTGCTTCATGCTGAACATGACCTACGGGAAGCGCGGCGCGCATCCCAGCGGGCACGGCGTGAGGCGGCAGGCACGCTCCTCTTAAGTGAGCAGGGCCTAGCCTTTGGTGAAGCACGGGCACTGCTCCGTGAGATAGCCAAGGGCCAGGATGAGCGTGCGATGAGCAAGCCGCACTACCCCACGCGGGATGTGCCGGTCACTCTCAATGACAAGGCTGTTCGCAAGAGGTTTGGTGACCGCCTTGAAAGAGGTGGCGTCAAACTCCCCTTCACTGTACGCCGGCCGGCTGGCTGGAGCTACAAGATGAAGGGCAAGCAGCCGGTGCTCCAGCCTCACATGGTGAATAGCCTCTTCATGATCTCAGGGCGCAGGCTGCGTCAGGGGGTGTGGATGATCACACTCCCGGTGGCCTTGCAATCCCAAGTGATCACGTGGCTTCTCATCCAGTGCGGCCCCATGAATGAGAATCATGGTGACGTTGCGCTCCCCAAGATGCGCAGCGTAGGCACTGACAACTTGCAAGAGCAGCTAACACAAAAGAAACCCAAGGCCAAGAAGGCAAAGCGGCATGGGCCGCTGAGGCAAAAGGAAGTGGCCCGTTGGGGAAGCAGCCCTGCGAAGGGTAGGGGGTAAGATGAACGTCATCTCAATGGCTGGGCGCACTTCGCGTTCAGTCATTGGGGAGGTGTTCACAAGAGCACGTCACAGCAGGAGTTGAACATGAAGAAACCTTGGCGTAAGGCCCGCAAGGTTCCAAGAGCTAAGCTGCCCCGCAGATTGCGGGAACGCAGGCACAAGGAACCCGGCAGGCAAGAAGCGCTGTGTTCCTTTTACGGTATCCTCCCCCGAGGAATACCTGAGAAGCACAGCACGCATGACTTCGTGGATGATAGCAAGCCGAAGATAAGGTTCAAGAAAAGGCAGCAGCATCCAAGATACTACAAGTACAATGACACTCCCACAAAATGGCAGCGTCAGATGAAAGTAGAGTGAAGGCAACTATATCCAGCGGCGTGGCCGCTGGATGCAGGAGTGTTCACAGCAGGATACTTCACAGCAGGAGTGAGAATCATGACAGCAAAGAGAACCCGAAGGTTGAAGAACCTGGATAACTTCAAGGTGGGTAAGATCACCGTGGAAAACGCTGACGGAGTGGTTGGCAGAAGCAGGCCGGCAACGAAGGCTGAGATAGCCAACGTGGCCAACTCTTTCTTCGCCGCCCTGAGCCAAGGGAATGTCACGGTGAACGGAAAGCCTGTGGATCCGGTGACCGGCAAGATTGGCCCCCGGAGGCGCAGATGATCACGATCACCTTTTACGGCTACGAAGAGCCGTTGGTCATAGAATGCGCAACCTACTTGGAAGCCCTCGAAGAGAGGAACCTCCGGGCTGGGATGGGCTTGACGTTTGAGATAACGTCATGAAGAAAGTCACCGCCTTTCTCAAGCTTGACGATGACACGTTCATTGCCGCTGATCCGGCGGCCCTCCGCGTTGCCCTCCACAGGGGCTACGTGAAGGAAGTCAGCAATGACAGAAGACAGTTCATCTACGAGCTTAGGCTCAGCGGGATGGTCAGCACCTTGGATAAAGCTGGCCTCCTGCGCGCCCAAGAAATGGTGCGGGAACGGCTTGTGCAACAGAACATATAAGAGCGCAGCCCCATCTAACCGGCCAGCCCGGTTAGATGTGGAAGTGCTTAGGAGCATTTCAACACAGCAGGAGAGAGAACTATGAGCAAGATACTTGAGTTGACTGACGCCCAAGAGCAGGCCCTCCGTGAGAAGCTGTCATGGCTGATGCGGGAGGCCAACGGCGTAGACATCTGGTTAGCGCCGGGAGGCACGCTGGATGTCAACAGCCCGGAAGAGGGCGGCACGGAGTGCTTCCTGGACTGCGATGAGGAAGCCCACTACCGGCTGGGCGAGATCGTCCAGAAGCTGGGCGGGCCGTTCAACCCGCACCGGAGCGAAGGGACGTTCAAGCCCCCGCTGGAGCCCGGCGAAGACTGGGCCGTGTGGCTGGTTTACGAAGTCAGCATGGATGGCGGCGTGACCGTGGAGGAACCCATCACGGGAACGTATGCCACCGAAGAAGCGGCTGTGGCGGAAGTCAAGAACCGCCTTGGCGAGGATGCCACACCCTATGAACGCGACGAGCTGCGTGTCTTCTACAAGGCGCAGCCAAGCTTGGATGTGGTCATCATGAAGATGATTGTCAGCTAGAGCGCTGCCATTACCGGCGCAGGGAACTGCGCCGGTAGGGGAAGTGCTCACGATGAGGACTTCACAGCAGGAGTGAGAACTATGAGTGACAAGATCACATTGCCGCGCGTGACCATGCTCCAGGATGGGATGGGCAACCCCCGTTACACAATGGACAGCAAGGACTACGCGCAGCATGAGACGTTCAAGCTGGCGGAAAACTGGCCTCTCAACGAGGGCTGGGAACTCCGGCAGCATGGCGTTGCGATGACGCTGGTGTATGAGCGTGATCTCACGATTACGATCATCATGGGAAGCTGGGATTGGAACAGCAAAGCCTACGCCCTTGCTTCCAGCGCCGGCGATGGCGAAGTGGCGGCCACGGAAGACACGTTCCTCTGGGACGATGTCCCCGAGCACATGCAGCAGGGCCTCACGGAAGGCAACGGTGCCACTCCGGAGATCATTGAGCAGTTCTACAATCACCTGATCTTCGAGGCACTTGAGAGCTATTTGCCAATGGAGCGGCTGGATACTTCCAGCCACATCCAAGTGTAGCGCAGCCTCATCCAGCCGGTCAGAGCGGCTGGATAGGGAAGTGCTAGGAAGCATTTCACAGCAGGAGAGAGAACTATGGACACAAATTTAGGAAAGCGCATCCGGCTCATCGCGGAAGAGATGAGCGCCCACTACAGCAGTGAAGATGGCTACCCAACGGAATATCCCAATGGGATGGACATCTTCACGGCGATGGGCATTGGCAGCACGGCGAAGAAGGTCAGTGACGAATATGCCGCGCTGGTGCTCTTGCAGGCGTTTGACATCTACCGTCACACCATCTTTGGGCACGAGATACTGCCATCAAACGAAGAAATGGCGGTGTCAATCATCCACAATCTTCATTCACTTGGATACGCGAAGCAGTATCAGGCGGTGCCGGATGCAGCCTGACCACGTCTTCTTGCTTGTGATGATTGCGCTAGCAGTCATCGCAGGCATCCGCGACCTTCTACAGCAGTAGAGCGCAGCCTCATCCAGTCAGTCAGAGTGACTGGATAGGGAAGTGCTCAACGTGAGTGCTTCACAGCAGGAGAGAGAACATGAAAAGAGCAACAGGCAAGAAGCCTCAGGCTCTTCCGCCGAACGTGCTGGCGGTTGACCTGAGCTACCCGGACTTCCAGAAGGACCCGATGGTTCACGATGTGGGTCAGCACGGGATGTTGACCTTCTACAAGACGGACTCCATCGGATGGTGCGTCATGACCTTGGACATTTCCCGAGGACGTGGCAACAACGCCGATAGGAAATACGGCATACGGGTGGATGGCGGCGGCGTTGTGCGAGTTGGGAACGGCCCGCACGTCAAGGAGCAAGTCACCATCTACGTGCGGAAGTCACGGGCGGCGGCCTT